>OIUO01000117.1_pt1 | contig 24733 bp, 20 predicted proteins | sample 1586981 | NCBI WGS metagenome assembly OIUO01 (sample SAMN02674970, study PRJEB24791) | human gut metagenome, SKBSTL043 | isolation source: stool | host: Homo sapiens | place: USA
ACGACGCTCTTCCGATCTACAACTCCATGGTGTCCAACCAAGAGGAGGTGACAACGGCGTGGAGCAATGTGGAGGCGGCTTATCAGCGCCGTGCCGACATGATGCCGCAACTGGCAAAAACCGTAAAATCGTATGCCAAGCACGAGCGCGAGACGTTTGAGCAGGTGACGAAGGCACGCAATGCGGCCACACAGATACACCTCGACGCAGCCGACCTCACACCCGAGAAGCTCAAGGCCTTCGAGCAGGCACAGAACCAGGTGACGCAGGCGCTCTCCCGCCTCATCGCCGTCTCGGAGCGCTACCCCGACCTGAAGGCCAGCGAAAACTACAAGTCGCTGATGGTGCAGGAAGAAGGTACGGAGAACCGCATCAACGAAGCACGCCGCCGCTACAACGAGAGCGTGCAGGGCTACAACCTCTCCATCCGCCGCTTCCCAAACAACCTCCTCGCGGGTATGTATGGCTTCGAGCGCATGACGAAGTTTGAGGCTGCGCAGGGTGCGGAGAAGGCTCCGGATCTCGACATCTAAGGAAAAAACATCGGCACGATGCGTCCGCAGCTTGGTGGACGCATCGTACGGATGCCCTACCCTCCTACTTTCTGACGATACTCCTCCTTAATGCGCTGTTCCACCTCGTCGAGCGTCTTGCGACTGACCCTGACAGCCTTGAAATAAAGGAAAACAAAGAAAAACACAATGGCGAGGACGAGGGAAATCACAAAATTGAGCACCTGCGACTTGACGCCCAGCCACGCCACAAACTCCATGCTACCGATGAGGGCGGCAGCCGCCACCAATGCGTCCGCCCAGTTGTGCTTGCGGTAACTGCGGAGGATGCGCTGATACTCCTCGTCTTCTTGCAACAGGCGCTGACGATTGTCAGCCCATTTTTTCTCGAAAGTTTTCTCTATCATAAGTTTCTGCTTGGTTCGGTGATTCAAAAAGATCGGTGAAACGATCGTTCAGTGAGACAAAACAATCATACAAATAGGCGCGCTGTGATACCATCGCTCAGATAGATGCCCCGGCGAGTGAGGCGCAGGTGGTCGTCTTCGCGGACGAGATAGCCCTGGCGCAAGTCCTGGTCGGCAGCAGCCAAGAGGAAGTCGAGGCGCTGGCTACCGAAGTCGCGCCGGATCTTGCCCAGATCAATACCTTCTGCGGTGCGCAGCGACGTCAGCACTACGTCCTCATAGTGGGTGTCGGGATCGAGGGCCTCCACCGTGCAGGGCCGTTCACCACGACCGATGGCCGCGATATAGGTTTCGATGTCAGCCACATTCCATGACCGCTGCCGTCCGTCGAAGGAATGGGCAGAGGCTCCCAGGCCCATATAGGGCACGTCGCGCCAATAGCTACTGTTGTGGCGGCTCTCGCGCTGGGGCAAGGCAAAGTTGCTGATCTCGTAGTGGCGGTAGCCGGCAGCAGTAAGCCGGTCCACCAGGCAGTCGTACATGCGGAGCGAGAGGTCGTCGTCGATCTCTTGAATGCGCCCCTCGCTGAGCCAGCGATGGAGCGTCGTCCCCTCCTCGTACATCAGACTATAGGCCGAGATATGCTCCACGCCGAGACGGAGGGCCTCGTCGATGTCCTGCTCCCAGTCGGCGAGGGTCTCGCCCGGAAATCCGAACATCAGGTCGATGGAGATATTGCGGATGCCCGCCAGGCGCAGCAGCGTCGTGGCCCGTCGCACCTCAGCAGCCGTATGGCGACGGCGTAGCAAGCGCAGGCGGTCGTCGGAGAAGGTCTGCGCCCCCATCGAGATGCGGTCGATGGGCGATTGGGCAATCCAATCCGCAAACGCTGGGGTAATGTCGTCAGGATTACACTCCATCGTCACCTCGACAGGCTGCGGCCTATATACCTTATATATATAGGAGAAGAGACGGTCGAGCTGATCCGTTGTGAGCTGACTCGGTGTGCCACCCCCGAGATAAATGGTGGTCAGCGCCTCGTCAGCAGGCAATTCCTCCGCCCGCAACATCAGTTCCTGGCAGAGGGCATCGACGTAGGCATCGCGCAGCGCTGGAAGCGTCGTCGAATAAAATCCGCAATAGACGCAACGACTGGCACAAAATGGTATATGTATGTATAATCCTGTCATTTCACTTGCAAAAGTACTAATTAATTTTAAAAAATAGAGCACTTTTGCCATCGTTGTTTGGCTTTTACAAAAAAAATGCCTAATTTAGTGGGCGAAATGACAGAAATGCCTGTCCTCTTTCAATTACCCTACAAGTAAATAACGATATTATTAATCGCTTAAATCTATCCGATATGAAAGTATATCAGACAAATGAGATTAAAAACATTGCCTTGATTGGCAGTGCGGGTAGCGGCAAGACCACACTTGCCGAGAGTATGCTTTTCGAAGCTGGTATCATCAAGCGTCGTGGCTCCGTAGAAGCCAAGAACACGGTAAGCGACTATTTCCCTGTGGAGCAGGAGTACGGCTATTCGGTCTTCCCCACCGTATTCCATGCAGAGTGGAATGGCAAAAAGCTCAATATTATCGATTGTCCGGGTAGCGACGACTTTGTGGGGGGTGCCATCACGGCCCTCAACGTCACCGACCAAGCCGTCATACTCATCAATGGCCAGTATGGCCCGGAGGTTGGCACACAGAACAACTTCCGATATACCGAAAAGCTGCACAAGCCGGTCATCTTCCTCGTCAACCAGCTTGACAGCGACAAATGCGACTTTGATCAACTCATCCAAAGCATGAAGGACATCTATGGTCCGAAGTGCGTGCAGATACAATATCCCGTCCAGACGGGTCCCGACTTCCACGAGATCATCGACGTGCTCATCATGAAGAAACTCTCATGGGGTCCGGACGGTGGCGCACCAAAGCGCGAGGAGATTCCCGCCGAGGAGATGGAGAAAGCCATGGAGCTCCACAAGGCGCTCGTGGAGGCAGCCGCCGAAAATGACGAGGCGCTGATGGAGAAGTTCTTCGAGGAGGAGACGCTCACGGAGGACGAGATGCGCGAGGGTATCCGCAAGGGCCTGGTGATGCGCAACATCTTCCCAGTGTTCTGCGTCGATGCCCACAAGGACATGGGTGTGCAGCGCCTGATGGAGTTCCTGGGCAATGTCGTGCCCTTCGTCAGCGAGATGCCGAAGGTCCACAACACGCGTGGTGAGGAGGTGTCTCCCGACTCCAACGGTCCGGAGAGCATCTACTTCTTCAAGACGGGTATGGAGCCGCATATCGGCGAGGTGAGCTACTTCAAGGTGATGAGCGGATCGATCAAGTCAGGCGACGACCTGACCAACGCCGACCGTGGCAGCAAGGAGCGCATCGGACAGATCTTCGCTTGTGCGGGTGCCAACCGCATCCCCGTGGATCAGCTCAACGCGGGCGACCTGGGCTGCACCGTGAAACTGAAGGATGTCAAGACGGGCAACACGCTCAACGGCAAGGGTACGGAGGAGCGTTTCGACTTCATCAAATATCCCAACTCCAAGTATTCACGCGCCATCAAGGCTGTCAACGAGAGCGATACGGAAAAGATGATGGCAGCCCTGCTCAAGATGCGCCAGGAGGACCCGACATGGGTGGTGGAGCAGAGCAAGGAACTGGGCCAGACGATCGTCCACGGACAGGGAGAGTTCCACCTGCGCACGCTGAAATGGCGTATGGAGAACAACGAGAAACTCGCCGTGAAGTTTGAGGAGCCGCGCATCCCGTATCGTGAGACCATCACGAAACTCTCTCGCGCCGACTATCGCCACAAGAAGCAGTCGGGTGGTGCCGGACAGTTTGGCGAGGTCCACCTGATTGTGGAGCCATACGCCGAGGGCATGCCCGATCCGACGACGTTCAACATCAACGGCCAGGAGTTTAAGATGAACATCAAGGGCCGCGAAGAAGTGGACCTGGAGTGGGGCGGCAAGCTCGTCTTCATCAACTCCGTGGTCGGTGGTGCCATCGACGCACGCTTCATGCCCGCCATCCTCAAGGGTATCATGGACTGCATGGAGCACGGTCCGCTGACGGGTAGCTACGCCCGCGACGTGCGCGTGATCGTCTATGATGGCAAGATGCACCCGGTGGATAGCAACGAGCTCTCCTTCATGCTCGCCGCACGCCACGCCTTCTCCGACGCCTTCAAGCAGGCTGGTCCGAAGATTCTGGAGCCGATCTACGACCTGGAGGTCTATGTGCCGGCCGACTACATGGGCGACGTGATGAGCGACCTGCAGGGCCGCCGCGCCATGATCATGGGCATGGACAGCGAGGCTGGCTACCAGAAGTTGCAGGCGAAGATTCCTTTGAAGGAGCTCTCCAACTACAGCATCGCGCTCAGCTCCCTCACGGGCGGACGCGCCAGCTTCTCGACGAAGTTTGCAAGCTACGAGCTGGTGCCCAACGACATCCAGCAGAAGCTCATCGCCGAGCATGAGGCTGAGCAGAAGGACGAAGACTAAAAAATGGGGCGCTTGTCTGCGAGACGAGCCGCCATTAACATAATGAGAGAGGGTGTGTCAAAACGGTCGTTTTTGACACACCCTCGTTTTACTTTTCAGAAGAACAAGCACAACACAAACAAAAACGATCAATGCTTATGAGGTGTAGAATCAAAGAACCACTCCAGGGCTTCGTCGCCACGGTCATGCTGGCTACCTGCGCCCCCATCGCGGCATGGGGACAGGCGGACCAGTCGATCGCTGAGGACTTCAGCCTGTTTACAGCAGGCAGCGAGGAGGCTCCATCGACCGCTATCAACAGTACGGACGGTACGATCCCGTCGCGCTATTTCCACCAGCCGGGATGGACGGGCTACGGCGTACACCAGGCCAACGGGACTTGTGCGCTGATCAACCCCGACGCCTACGGAGCCCAACTCAACACGGCGGTGGGCCACTATGACGGCACCTATGTCGTGAAGGTGCGCGCCAAGACCCTGCCGGGCAACAAGCAGGACTACGCACGCCTGAACATCGGCCTGTGGGAGGATGCCGCCAACCAATACAATCAGACGAACTACTACGAGAATTTCGTCACGACGAAGGAGGAATGGCGGGAGTTCACCTACGAATTCAACAACACGTCCTATGCGGGGAGCGACCGTATGTTCGTCGCCTTCTACACCAACGACCAGGTAGTCATCGACGATGTGTCGGTCGAAAGGTCCACGACGCTGAGCGCCCCGACGACCTACAAGGCCACCGACTACACCCCCGACGGCTTCACGGCCCATTGGTCGGCAGTGAAGGGCGCCACCCACTACCTGTTCTCCCTCTTCCACAACGAGGCGACACCAGTGACGGAGGACCATGCCTACACCGAGAACTTTGCCTCGCTATCGTCGGGCCAGCTGCCCGAGGGATGGACCTACAAGTCGGCGACGGGAGCAGCCCCGACGGTCTATCAGAACAGCGAGGGCGGCGTGGCTTCGGCCTTGATGCTGCGCAATGGCGATGTGGTCACGATGCCCGACGACGGAGGCAGGATCACCTCGCTGACGTTCTCGATCATCGAGTGTAAATTGCCGAAAAATCCCGAAGACCTCTGGGGCACGGAGATCCATGTCGAACTGTGGAACGGCGCGAGCTGGTCCGACTTCACCACCATCCAGGTCGATGCTTCGGAGTATGGCAACCAACTGATCCATGACATCGACTGGAGCCGGTTTATGGAGAAGGACAAGTATAAGTGTCAGAGCGTGCGCTTCCGCCTGTCAGGACTGCCCGACGACTGCGCCTTCGGACTGACCGACTTCGCATGGTCCACACGACGGTCTTCCACCACGGTGTATGACATCCGCGACCTGCGCGTGGAGGACACCCACTACACCGTGACGGGTCTCAACGAGACGACGGACTACGCCTACAGCGTGAAGGCGTGCAGCGACGACGCGGTCTCTGCCCCATCGACAGCACGACAGGCCAACGGACTGCCCGCTCCCGTCGTGGAGGCTGCCACGGAGATCACAGTCAACGGTTTCACGGCCCATTGGCGACCCGTGGCAAAGGCCACGGCCTACGAGGTGTCCCACTATGATGTCTATACCGCTCCCGCCGATGCCAGTAGCTACATCGTGCTGGCCGAGGACTTCTCGAAGATCGCCAACACGGGCGTAGGAATCGAGCGGCCCTTTGCATTTCAAAACTCCAGTTACAAAAAACTGGGCATGGACATGGTGTACCGGGATGGGTGGCAGTGTCTGTGGGGAGGATACGCCGACGGCTGCTTCGTGGGAACGGGTCTGACGGAGTATAATATCAGTGGCGAACTGCTCACGCCCGAACTGACGCTCTCGAACAACAACGGCCTCTACCACGTCAAGGTGACGGCGCGCTCGATGCTGAAAGACGACGTGCTGCAGGTCTATAGCCGCAAGAGCGGACAGGGCGTGGAGTGTGAGCTCAGACCAGACGAGTGGCGCGTGTTCGAGACCGACGTGACGGGAGGTCAGTTGGACGATATCGTGGTCTTCACCACGGCCCGCCATTACCCGTTCATCATCGACGACATCGAGATCAGCCAGGATCTGAAAGCAGGCGACCGCGTCTTCGAGCACATAGCCTCTTCCGACGCCATCGACCAAGGTGCGACGCAATACCGCGTCGAGGACCTTGCCACACCAGCCGACCACCACGCCTACGCCTTCGGCGTCACGGCCCTGCGTGCTACGACTGCCGGCGACTTCATCCGTTCGGACCGTTCGGCCTACCAGGTTGTGGCAGTAGCATCGGACGTGGCAAGACCGAAAGCCACCGTGACGGCGCACGAGACGGGACGCTATACCATCGACGGCAGGAGGGCCAACGCCCAAACCCGCGGCCTCGTCATCGTGAAATTCTCCGACGGCAGCGTGCGAAGAATGCTGCAGAAGTAGCCGCCTCAGGACGCTCCCTCCTGAACAAGACTGCATAAAAAAAGATGCCGCCCGACTCAGCTTTTGACTGGTTCGGGCGGCTTACTTATGCGTGGTTGGGGGCGACACGCGGGAAGCGAAGCGCGAAAGCGACACGCGGGAGGCGAAGCGCAAAGGCGAGTCGCTACGGGAAGTTATCGGGGGCAGAAGACCTTCATGACCTTGGAGCCAACCTTGACGATGTTGATGCCTCGCTGCAACTGCGGGATGCGGCGGCCCTGCACGTCGTAGTATTCCGCCTCGGTGTCGTTGAGCAGATCGACGAGGGTAGCGGCATCTACCTGGCTGGTGCCTTCATCCACGCCGATGGTGAGTTGTGCGGATCCACCCTCCACCGTACCCTCGGGCTGGATATAGGCGCGGTAGGCAGCTATCTTCACGCCGGTGGCAGCAGGCTTGTAGTTGCTGACCAGGCGGAACAGGTCTTTGGCAATGAAATAGCAATCGTCGGCGAGTTCGATGGGGGCAAACGTACCCATCAGTCGATGGCCCGTCTCCCTATTCGTGGGTTTTGTCACGGCCTTCGCCTTCTCACCGGAAGAAGCCGTACCGCTCACGACGCGGAAGCTGGTCTGTTCCGCGTTTTTCTTGCGAACGACGACAGGCTGGCCTGCCTCTATCACGCCTTCCTCCACGCGCACGAGCTCCACACTCTTCGTTCCTACCGACTTTAGGGTATAGAAGTAGCAGGTGTTGTTCTCCGAACTAGGATGGATGGTATAGGGCAGACAGAGCGTAGCCCATTCAGAATTTACCTCGCGCTCGTAGGTAGCGGCGTTCACGTCGCAGTCTTCGTAGAGCGTGTATGCCTTGCTGTCATCCAAAGGCAGCGCGTCGATGGTGAGTGGGTTGCCTGTGGCTCCAATGATCTCATTGCCATTCGTGCCAACCTTCTTGGTAAGATAGCCCGACTTGAAGTTGGCGTAAGTTTCATCTTTCTTTGTAGGTTCGAAGGAGATAGCGCCTTTCAGTAAATGGCAGTCGCGGAACATATTTGAACTTTTGACACCATATGGGATTTCGAAATGATCGCTGACATAGATAGTTTTAAGCGCGGAGCATCCGTCAAACATATCGGTAGCAGAATTTGCCATACCGGTGTTGAAACTGGAAAGATCAAGCATTTGAAGGCTACTGCATCCCTTGAACATAGCATCCAGCTGCATTCTGGGCTTATCAGCCGGGAAGTTGGACACGTCGAGAAACTTAAGAGAACTGCAACCAGAGAACATAGCGTATAAGCCGTGATATAACACTCCCTTCGCATTGAAATGGGACAAGTCAAGCGAATCCAAACTTGAACAGCCACCAAACATTTGGTTCATGGATGTCACATTCTCCGTATTAAAACTTGAAATGTTGAGATCATGGAGCTTTGTGCACCCATAGAACATCTGAGCCATTGTTGTTACTTTCTCTGTGTTGAAATGGGAAAGGTCGAGCGTTTCGAGGTTCGAACACAGGGCAAACATCCCTGACATATTCTTGACGTTGGACGTGTTGAGGTTTTCGATACCCTCTATGCTGGTAAGATTCGTACAACCATTAAACCAATTGGAGCACGTCGTGTGGGTTTCATCCCGGAAACCAGCTTTGAAGACAACCTTCTGAATTTCTGCAGCATGGGTGTCCCAATTCGGATTATTTCCATAGCCCAAATCAAGGATGTTGTCGCCCGCAGGCTTCGTGGCGCCGCGATGGAAGGAGAGCGTGCCGGTTGGCGCATCCCATCGCACCCAACTGGCAGTAGCAGCCGTGAGATAACCTCCCGCTCCCGTGTGAGCCATTTCCACACCCGTCTTATCAGGGTTATAGTTGGGCAGATTAACACATCCGGCAAAAATCGAAAAATCTAGGGTTACTTTATCTGTAGTAAATGCAGAAGTGACATAGATCTTCTTGAGGTTTTTGCAATTACTAAACGCATCAACCATGGAAACCATTTTGGGCGTTGCAAACGAGGAGAGATCAAGCGTTTCAAGCTTCGTACATGAGAAGAACATCCCAGTCATAGATTTCATGTTCTCCGTATCAAAACTGCTTAAATCAATACTTTCAAGGTTAGTACATCCTTCAAACATGTTTTGCATGTAAGTCACCTTTCTGGTATTGAAACTGCTGAGATCGAGACTCCGAAGTGACGAGCATTTATTGAACATTGATGACATTTGCGTCACATTTGCAGTATTAAAGCCAGGGAGATCGAGACTCCGAAGTGACGAGCAATTATTGAACATTCCTAGCATATTGGTCACGTTTTCGGTATTAAAACTGGAGACATCGAGGGTTTCAAGCGTGCTACAAATGCAGAACATATTCTCCATAGTGGTTACTTGTCCAGTTTTAAAATCAGTAAGATCGAGCTTGGAAAGCGCCCTACAGCCATAGAACATCTCATTCATCTCTTTCACGTTTTCAGAATTAGAACCGGATAGATCGAGTTCGGTAAGACTTTCGCAACCTTTGAACGTTGCATTGAGATCAGTCACGCTGCTGCCTATGAAGCCTTTGGGCAACTTGATTGAGCGTAGTTTCGTAGCGCCATCAAACATAGCATACATGTGTTTGACCTTTTCCGTATTAAAGGAAGACAAATCAAGTGTTTCCAAGCTGGTACAGGAGGAGAACATTAATCGCATATCATCGACCTCTGACGTGTTCAAATAGTCCAAGTGCTCAATCGTTGTCAAAGCTTCGAAAAACCAAAACCAGCTTCCACAATCTTTGGGCCGTGCATCCTTGCAACTCTCGTCAAAGACCACGGTTTTTATTTTTTTTCTTTCAGCTTTAGTTTGCCACAAGGGACTACCAGTTAAAAGAGAAATCCCGTAGTCAGATTCCTTGTAATTCGTGCCGTAATAGAGCGTGAGGGTCTGAGTCTCTCGGTCCAATCTCGCATACATTTGTCGCGTTTGTATCTGCGCCATCGCGGGCTGCAGGAGCATAAGCATCAGCAAGAGCGAGAGCGCGCATCTGCGCTGCAATAGATATTGGGTCATTTTCTTGATCATGTTGATAGTCATTTTTTGTTTTAGTTTGGGTGCGCCAAGGCACCATTCGTTGGTTGTGATAGAAAGAAGGGGCAATAGGCTGTCTATTCCCCCCAGAGGAAACCGTCCTCGTCTAAGGTAAATTCGGCATCCTCCAGTTCCTGTCGAGTCTGAAAGCGCCCTTTATAAATTTTTACCTGCGAGAGGTTGTTCACCATGCACGGCTCAGTCTGTACGACGTGAACCTGGGGCTTGAGATACTTTTTTTTCTTCATACTTTTATTTCCTGTTTTGATTATTGTCTTCAAGATTAGTCCGTCGGGCGCACACGACAAGGACTCAGCCTCTGCCGCGTGGATCTCTTTCCGACGCGATCATTAGCGCAAAAGTAGGGAAAAGTAGTGAGACAGGGTGTCGCATTGTCCTGTTCAGGTGTCTCTTTGGTGGTAAATAGTTGTCTCTTTCCTACCAAAGAGACAACGGTTCATAGCCAGGAGCGGTTGCGATTACATATTTTAAGAAATCAAGAAAAGAGCCGTCAAATATCAGAAAAGGGATCTTCAGATACGGAGAAAAGGGCTCGTCTCCCTGCTACGAAAGAGACGTGTCCGAATCGTGGGATCCGGCCAAATAGCGCTCCCGCCAAACGGTCGGCGTACACGCCTCACGCGCCTTGAAGATGCGGTAGAGGTGGGTGCGGGAAGTAAAACCACATTCGGAGGAAATGATATCATTGCTGTAATCGGGGTTGGCAATCATCATCTTCTTGGCTGCCGCAAAGCGGATGTCGCTCAGCCATATCCGGAACGTAGTCTTCAGAGACTGGTCGAAGTATATCGTGAGTTCGTCTTTCGAGACATGGATCGCATGGGAGAGGGAGAGGAGGTTCACCCCCCATCCTTATAGCCCATCGCCGCGCACCATTCGTCCAGCCGCTGCTGGATCTGCTTTCTTCGATCCTCAGGCATCAGCGAGGCAGTTTGCGTCTCCTCCGCCTGGTCGGCTGCATGGGCCGCGTCGGCATGAAATGCGTTATCAGGCGTTGCGTTATCAGGGGTTGTGCCAGCATGAGACGCATTGGTACGAGACGCGTTGGTATGAGCCCCATTGGCAGAAGTTGTGCCAGCATGAGCCCCATCGCATGGAGCCGCCTCGCCAGGAGAAACGACATCAGGAGAAGCGACACCATGAGCCGCGACGGCCTGTTGCGCTACCGTCTTCTCCTGCTGAGCGACTACGACAGCAGGGCTGACCTTTCCCTCCGCCTCTTCGTCGAGCAGCGACTCCTTCGGCTGATAGCTGTAGCCCAGGGCCACGAAACTCAGGATGAAGAAGAGGAAAGCCATGAGCCCCAGGGGCGCAAAAAAGTAAAGCATCTTGGTGGAGATGATGGCAAAGGGCGACACCACGGCGGGGAAGAAGAGGATAAGGAGGCTGGCGCGGGAGTAGCGTACATAGGGCATGAGGTCGCCGCCCGCCATCGTCTCCAGCAGACGGCGGCGCTTGATGATCTCGCGGACGATGACGACGATGCAATAGACCACATTGGCGGCAAAGAGGGCCAGCATAGCATAGAGCCAGGCCCCGATGCGCATTTCGCCATGCTGGAGGAAGCCGATGAAGAAACAGGCGAGGATCGCCAGGTTGATCGCCGCGCAGACCGCATAGACCCTCCTCCTGCGGACATGTGTGGCCTCGATATGGAAGATGCCCATCGAAATGAGCGAAAAACAGGGTGCATAGACGAGGACATTGACCGTGGCACCCACCGCGTCGTCAACGGCCCTGAACCCATAGCGCATCTGCATCAGATAGTGCGCCGCCAAGCCCATGATGCCGACAAAGATCAACCATCGTGCGCGCTCATAGCGCGGATTGAGCCATCGCGTCTGGAGACGGGTGACGGCGAGGGTGAAGGCATTGAACAGCATGAACAGGAAGCATGCGAACTGCAGCAGAAACAAATGATCCATAGGATAAAAGATCTCGTTGGAATAGGAAAATAGGTTTTATGGACAAGGCATCGGCCCGGCGCTTGACGCCAGGCAGATGCCTCATAAAGATACAGGCTGTAGGGGGTAGTACCCTCTCCTACTTCGTCATTTCATAGACCACGTCCATGAGCTCCTTGCCCAGGGCGTCGGCCTCCTCCATCGTGGCCGCCTCGCTATAGACGCGCATGATGGGCTCAGTATTGCTCTTGCGGAGGTGGACCCACTTCGTCGGGAAGTCGAGTTTCACACCATCAATATCCGTTACCCGCACGTCGTCCATCGATCCGAAGCGCTCCTTGACCTTGCCCAGGATGGCATCCATATCGGTGTCGGGCGTGAGGTCGATGCGGTTCTTGGCAATATAATAGGTCGGGAACGTCTTGCGGAGCTCACTGCACGTCAGTCCCTTCTGTGCCAGCGAACTGAGGAAGAGGGCGATGCCGACCAGGGCGTCGCGACCATAGTGGCTCTCGGGATAGATGACTCCGCCATTGCCCTCGCCACCGATGACTGCACCCACCTCCTTCATCTTGGTGGTGACATTGACCTCGCCGACGGCAGAGGCAAAATACTGGCAGCCATGGCGCTCGGTGACGTCGCGCAGGGCGCGCGTAGAACTGAGGTTGGAGACGGTGGCTCCCTTCACGTGGTCGAGGATATAGTCGGCCACGCTGACGAGCGTATATTCCTCGCCATACATCTTGCCGTCCTCCTGGATGAAGGCGAGACGATCGACGTCGGGATCGACGACGATGCCGAGGTCATAGCCTCCTGCTGCCACCTCGCCCATGATGCCTCCGAGATTCTTCTCCAGCGGCTCCGGATTGTGGGCGAAGTCGCCATTGGCCTCGCCATTGAGGATGGTGTAGCCGACGCCCAGTCGGTCGAGGAGCTTCGGCAGGATGACGCCGCCGACGGAGTTGATAGTATCGACGACGACGCGGAATCCACGCTTGCGGATGGCCTCCGTATCGACCAGGTCGAGCGCGAGGACGGCCTCGATGTGGCGGTCGTCGAAACTGTCGTCCTGGCGGTAAGTGCCTATATGATCGACATCAGCATAGTCGAAGTCTTCTTTCTCCGCCATGGCGAGCACGGCGTTGCCGTCGTCCTTGGTGAGGAACTCGCCCTCGTGGTTGAGCAACTTGAGCGCGTTCCACTGGCGCGGGTTGTGGCTGGCGGTGACGATGATGCCACCTGCCGCATGGCTCATGCGGACGGCCAGTTCGGTGGTCGGCGTCGTGGCAAGCCCGATATCGAGCACGTCATAGCCCATTCCTATCAGTGTGCCGCAGACCACCAGTCGGACCATGTCGCCCGAGATGCGCGCGTCGCGGCCTACCACGATACAGTTGCTGCCCGTCGGGTCGCTCTGACGGATAAACTTGGCATACGCCGTGGTAAACTTGACGATGTCCAACGGGTTGAGCGTATCGCCGGTAGGGCCTCCGATGGTTCCACGGATGCCGGAAATGGATTTGATCAGTGTCATATTTTCTCTTTAGTTTTGTAATTGCATGTTATCTTCCGCGCTCGTAGGTGATATCGTAGAGACACGGATAGACCGACATCGTGGCCGCATAGGTGCCCTCGGTGGAGGGTACGATGATGCGCACGCGAGCGATGCGGTCGTCGGCCGAGAGCGGCCTACCCACCTTGATGTAAGGCAGCGGGGAAAGCCATCCGTTGGGCACCTGCGTGCTGCCGGAACTTCTTCCATAGACTTGATACATCACACTCGACGTGGGGTCGAAGGAGGCCGTGAAGGTGCCGGAGGTGTTCGTGACCGACATCTTGTCGACCAGCGCGCTGAAATAGAGGATGTTGTTGGTGGCGATGATGCTATCGGTGAGGAGGTTGCGCTCGGTGAATCGGCAGAGCACGGTGGCCGTCTCGCCATCCTTGATTTTCTCTCCGCAACCCTTCTCTACGATTTGGAGATAGATGCCCGAAGACTCGAGCAGCACAAACTCGTTCTTGCTCACGTCGGTCATCGTGTCTTGATCGAAAAACTGGCGTTCGGAGATGACCGTCACGCTGCTGTCGTTGAGATACTGGCGGATGGCTCCGTTCTCTCGCTTGCGCTGGTCAGCATAGGTCTCGTCATTGCTGCACGCCGACCAGAGCAGAGCTGCGAGCGGGAGGAGGAGAAAAAGCGTTTTCTTCATCGGAATCTTTTACGTTCAATAATATCTTACTGCAAAGTTATAGCAAATCGTCTGTTCCACCATAAGACGACGCCCATTTTTAGCTACTTTTGACATTAAAGACTGCCCTACGGACCATGATCCTGGCCCGCGAGGGGTCATCGCAGCTGCTCCTTGTAGGCCATGATGGCTCGGAGGACCACCTGTTCGGCTTCCTCGATGGAGCACTCCAGGCGTCCGCCTGCCGCGTCTTCGTGGCCGCCGCCGTTGAAGAACTCCTCCGCCATCTTGCGGCAGTGGAACCCATTGCCCGAACGGAGGCTGACGCGTATGACCTGGTCCTTCTCGGTGTCCTCGCGCAGCGAGATGGAGAGTTTGAGTTTTTTGATCTTCTGCGGGATGTTGACCACGCCCTCCAGGTCGCCCCTGACAAACTGGAAACGTCGCATTTCGTCGCGCGTGACGGTGTAGTAGGCCGCATGGGAGGCCGGCAGGACGCGCAGTTTCTTGAAGATCACATAGGACCTGAACTTGATGGCCTGTGGCGAGTAGTTGTTATAGACGCGGTTATAGACGCGGTCTTTGTCCACGCCCTTCTCCAGCAGGTGGCTGATGATGAGATAGACGGCTGGCGCATTGGAGTTGTAGGTGAAGGCCCCCGTGTCCGTCATCATGCCGCAGTAGATACATTGCGCCATCTGCAGCGTCATCTCGTCGTAGGCGCCCAACTGCCACAGCAGGCGGAAGACGAGTTCCGACGTGCTCGACATCGCGGGATGAGACACCGAGAGCGCCGCCTCGACGGTCGGGCCCACATGGTGGTCGATGAGGAGTCGGGGCGCCTTCGACTGGGCAATGACGTCCGCCATGTCACCTGTGCGCGAGAGATCGTTGTAGTCGAGACAACAGACGAGGTCGGCCTTGTCGAAGGCCTCTTTCGCGCGGTCGGGATGCTTGTCGTAGCGGAGCAGCGTCTGCGATCCTGGGAGCCACATCAGGAAGTCGGGAGCGGCATCGGGGATCACGCAGGTGACCTCCTTGCCCAGGGCCTGCAGATACTGCGCCCAGGCCAACATCGATCCGATGGCATCTCCGTCGGGCGACTTGTGGACTGTGACTACCACAGAGCTGGCATCGGCAGTCAGCTGCCGCAACAGAGCAAGCTGACTGTCGTCCAGAAGGTTGATTTCCATGTAGAAATGGTTGGTGATACGATTAGAACAGTTTGGCGGGATAGACGCCCTCATCGACGAGGCGCTGGATGCGATCCACGACGCCCTGACGATCGGCAGGATAGGTGACGCCAAACCAATGGCTGGTGGTATCGAGGACCTTGACAGCCGCCGTACCGTCGTTGATGAGCTTGTTGACCATCAGCGGGATGAAGAACTCGGCCTTCAGGTTGACCATGTTCTCCGGATCGGAGAGGAACGTCTTGAAGTAGTCCTCGCTATAGTCGAAATAGTCGGGCGTGAATCCCCATACGTTCATCGAGACCGGCGTGTTGTCGGGCGTCGTCACCCACTGGTCGTCGTCGTCCTTATACTGCACGGCGCCGTCCCTGCGCTCTATCTTCGTGCGCTCCACGACGGTGGCCAGGTTGCCCTCGGCGTCGGTCGTGCAGATGCCACGCGATACCGTTCCGTTCTCGCTGAGCGTGTTGCCCACGCGGAATCCCACCATCGCATAGCGGTTCTTGCTGCCCTCGGGGAGCTCGGAGAGATACTTGCCGATGACCATGAAGGTGTCGCGATTGTAGAAGTCGTCGCAGTTGATGACGCAGAACGGCTCCTTGATGACGTCCTTGGCCATCAGTACGGCATGGTTGGTGCCCCACGGTTTCACGCGGCCCTCGGGCGTGGTGAATCCCTCGGGGAGGGCGTCGAGGCTCTGGAAGACGAGCTCTGCGGGGATGTGGCCCTCATACTTGGCGAGGACCTGCTTGCGAAACTGCTCCTCGAAGTCCTTTCTGATGACGAAGACGATCTTGCCAAATCCCGCCTGAATGGCGTCGTATATGGAGTAGTCCATGATGGTTTCACCATTGGGTCCAAGTCCGTCGAGCTGCTTCAGCCCGCCGTAGCGGCTACCCATGCCGGCAGCCAAAAGAAGTAATGTCGGTTTCATGTCTTTTTATGATTTTGTCATGATTATACTTTGTTCTCTCTACCTCATTTATATAGCGCACGCGCGGCACCCCATCTCTCCGGGGCCCGCCCAGGCGCTCGCCCTCCCCCACTCGGGGCTAATCGAGCAGGGTGCTGCTGCGTACGCGGCTCAGCGTCTCCGGCGTCATCTGGAGAAAACTGGCCACATAGACCAGGGGTGCGCGGAGGACGATCTGCGGCGCCAGTTTGCAAAACTTGCGGTAGCGCTCCTGTGCCGTCTCGAAGCGCACGAGGTCGGCCATGACCTGCGAGATCACGAGGCTCTCCTCCAATATCTTGCGAAAGAGGATCTGTATGTTCACGTTGTGGAGGGCCACCTGCTCCAGGCGATGCTTGGGGAGCGCATAGATATAGGAGGCCTCCAGGGCCTCTACCTGCAGATGGGTGGGCTCTTCGTGAAACAGGCTCTCGATGCACATGAAGATAGTGTGGTCCACCCCCAGGTGCTCCGTGATCTGCTTGCCGTTCTTGAAGTAGAACTGGCGGATCAGTCCGCGCTCCACATAGTAGATGTTGCGGCAGACCTCGCCCTCCCTTAGGATTATCTCGCCCTTGCTGAACTTCATGGGCACCAGCACGCTCTCCAGCACGTCGAGTTCCTCGTGGGTCATCGTACTGTACTTGCGGGCCAATTCGCGGGCCACCTCCCTGGGGGTTGCTATCGGTTCTCTCATCGTGTCTCCTCTTTTCTCCTTTTATATATCTTGTTGGCCGAAGGATGTTCCTCCGGCGGTTAGTCCAATTTCAGCACGGCCAGGAACGCCTTCTGAGGCACCTGCACGTTGCCGACCTGCTTCATGCGCTTCTTGCCCTTCTTCTGCTTTTCGAGGAGCTTGCGCTTGCGGCTGATATCTCCGCCATAACACTTCGCCGTCACGTCCTTGCGCACCTGCTTCACGGTCTCGCGTGCGATGATCTTCGCTCCGATGGCCGCCTGGATGGCAATGTCAAACTGCTGGCGCGGTATCAGTTCCTTGAGTTTCTCACACATTCTGCGTCCAAAGGCCACGGCGTTGCTCTCGTGGGTCAGCGTGGAGAGGGCATCGACGGGCTCGCCGTTGAGCAGGATGTCGAGCTTGACCAGCTTCGAGGGGCGGAACGAGTCGATATGGTAGTCGAACGAGGCGTAGCCCTTGGAGATGCTCTTGAGCTTGTCGTAGAAGTCGATGACGATCTCGCCCAGCGGGATCATGAAGACGAGCTCCAGTCGGTTGCCGCTGACGTAGTTTTGGCTCACGAGCTCGCCGCGCTTGTCGAGGCAGAGCTTCATGATCGGGCCGATAAACTGGCTGGAGGTGATGATGCTGGCCTTGATGAAGGGTTCCTCGATATGGTCTATCATCGTCGCGTCGGGCAGCCCCGAGGGGTTGTGTACCTCCTTCACCTCTCCTTGCTTGTCATAGACCATGTAGCTGACGTTGGGGACGGTCGTGATCACGTCCATGTTGAACTCGCGGTCCAGCCGCTCCTGGATGATCTCCATGTGGAGCAGTCCGAGGAATCCGCAGCGGAATCCGAAGCCGAGGGCCTGGGAGCTCTCCGGCAGGAAGGTCAGCGAGGCGTCGTTGAGCTGCAGCTTCTCCAGCGAGGCGCGGAGGTTCTCGTAGTCGTTGGGGTCGATGGGATATACGCCGGCAAAGACCATCGGCTTCACCTCCTGGAATCCCTCGATGGCCTTAGCGCAGGGCCGTTCGACGTGGGTGACGGTGTCGCCCACCTTCACCTCCTTGGCGTCCTTGATGCCGCTGATGATGTAGCCCACCTCGCCCGCCGAGAGCTGCGCCTTGGGCACCATGTCCATCTTCAGCACGCCCACCTCGTCGGCGTCATACTCCTGGCCGGTGTTGAAAAACTTCACCTTGTCGCCCTTGCGCACCACGCCGTTATCGATCTTCACCAGCGTGATGATGCCGCGGAAGGAGTTGAAGACCGAGTCGAAGATGAGGGCCTGCAGCGGTGCTTCCTTGTCGCCCGTCGGCGCGGGGATGCGGTCCACGACGGCGCGGAGGATGTCATCGACGCCCTCACCCGTCTTGCCCGAGGCCCGGATGATCTCCCCGGGCTCGCAGCCGAGCAGATCGACAATCTCGTCCTCCACCTCCTCGGGCATGGCGTTGGGCATGTCTATCTTGTTGATGACCGGGATGATCTCCAGATCGTGGTCGATGGCCATATAGAGATTGCTGATGGTCTGCGCCTGCACGCCCTGTGTGGCATCGACGATGAGCAGCGCGCCCTCGCAGGCGGCAATGCTTCGCGACACCTCGTAGGAGAAATCGACGTGGCCCGGCGTGTCTATCAGGTTGAGCAAATATTTCTTTCCCTCCATCGTGTACTCCATCTGGATGGCGTGGCTCTTGATGGTGATGCCGCGCTCGCGTTCCAAATCCATGTTGTCCAACATCTGACCCTCCGTGACTTGGATGGTCTTGGTGCGCTCCAACAGACGGTCGGCCAGGGTGCTCTTGCCGTGATCAATATGGGCTATGATGCAAAAATTCCGTATATGGTCCATTCTTGTATTGTAATTTCAAAATGCAAAAGTAGCAATAAAAAACGAGATACACGACTTCCAGCCCGTTTTTTGCTCGCCAACCATGCAAAACGGTGCCACGGGACGCGCTTTGGCAAAACCTTTGTGGCTCTTTTTGCCACTTAAAGGAAATAAAAAACACGATTTGGCGTTATTTCCATAGCGTGGCGATGGCGGACCCGGGACACGACCTGCCCCAGGGAGGCTTCGCCATAGCCGACATTTACAGAAACTAAAAGAGAAAAACTTACATGAAACAGACAATTTTAGTGACGGGCGGAACGGGCTTCATCGGTAGTCATACCACCGTGGAACTGATCGAGGCTGGCTACGACGTGGTCATCATCGACAACCTTTCTAACTCCAAGATAGAGGTGCTCGACGGCATCGAGAAGATCACGGGTGTGCGCCCGGCCTTCGAGCAGGTAGATCTGCGCGACAAGGCTGCCACGGAGGCCGTGTTCCAGAAGTATCCGGCCATCGCTGGCATCATCCACTTCGCCGCTTCCAAGGCCGTGGGCGAGAGCGTCCAGCTGCCCCTGCTCTACTACCGCAACAATGTTGTCTCGCTCATCAACCTCCTGGAGCTCATGCCTGCCTATGGCGTCAAGGGCATCATCTTCTCCAGCAGCTGCACGGTCTATGGACAACCCAACCCCGAGAACCTGCCCGTCACGGAGGACGCGCCCCACCAGAAGGCCACCTCGCCCTATGGCAACACCAAGGAGATCAACGAGCAGATCATCTACGACTACATCCATAGCGGCGCGGCCGTCAAGAGCATCGTCCTGAGATACTTCAATCCTATCGGCGCCCATCCCTCGGCGCTCATCGGCGAACTGCCCAACGGCGTGCCCAACAACCTCATCCCCTACGTCACGCAGACGGCGATGGGCATCCGCGAGCAACTGACCATCTTCGGCAACGACTACGACACGCCCGACGGCACCTGCATCCGCGACTACATCTATGTCGTGGACCTGGCCAAGGCGCATGTGGCGGCCATGGCGCGCGTGCTGGACCAGGAGACCGAACCGATCGAGTATTTCAACATCGGCACGGGCAAGGGCAACTCCACGCTGGAGATCGTCACGACCTTTGAGGAGGCCACGGGCGTGAAACTCAACTGGAAGTATGGTCCGCGCCGCGAGGGCGACATCGAGAAGATTTGGGGCGACTGCACCAAGGCCAACCAGGTGTTGGGCTGGAAGGCGGACACGCCCCTGGCCGACGTGCTCCGCAGCGCCTGGAAGTGGCAGGAGAAACTGCGCGAGGACGGCGTGATGTAGAATAACCTTTGGGCGGGAGGGGCCGACCTTCCCGCCCTTGACAGAAAAAAGATATGGAAAAGAGAAAGATTTGTATGGTCACCGGCGCGACGAGCGGCATCGGTGAGGCTTGCGCGCTGCGCTTTGCCAAAGAGGGCTACGACGTGATCATCACGGGCCGCAGAGACCACCTGCTCCAGGCGCTGGCCGAGCGCATCGAGGCGCTGGGCGTGCGTGCGAAGACGCTCTGCTTCGACGTGAGAGACCAGCAGCAGGTGTTTGACGTCTGCGGCAGCCTGGAGGCCGACTGGGCCGAGATCGACGTGCTGATCAACAACGCCGGACTGGCCTTGGGCCTCGACCCGCTGCAGGGTGGCGACCTCGACGACTGGAACACGATGATCGACACCAACATCAAGGGCCTGCTCTACGTGAGCCGTGCGCTTGTGCCGGGCATGGTGGAGCGCAACCGTGGCGAGATCATCAACATCGGTTCGGTGGCTGGCGACGCTGCCTACGCCAACGGCAACGTCTATTGCGGCACGAAGGCGGCGGTGAAGATAATCACCGACGGACTGCGCATCGACACGGCCCACACGCGCATCCGCGTGACCAATATCAAGCCGGGACTGGTGGAGACCCACTTTAGCAACGTCCGCTTCCACGGCGACGACGAGCGGGCCAACAATGTTTATAAGGGCATCAAGCCGCTCACGGGCGAGGACATCGCCGACGTGGCCTACTATGCGGCCAGCGCGCCGGCCCATGTCCAGATCGCCGAGGTGCTCGTCCTGGCCACCCACCAGGCCAGCGGTTCCGTCGTCAAGCGCAACGCCGAATGATGACGGTGGCGGAATATCGGCAGGCCGTCCTCCAGGCCATTCTCCAGGCCAAGGACAAGGACGGAGCGCCGCGCACCGACGAGGAGACGGCCAAGACCTACCTCGACTCGCTCAGCGACGCGGACCTGGAGGAGGGCATGCTTTTCAACACGCCCGAGGAAGTGGCCGAGATGGTGCTGGAGATCCTGTAGCCGCTTGCTGAGTTGGGAAAACAGTTCGAACAACTTTTACAATTATAGATAACGCTTCGCCAGGACAATCAGCAGGATAAGTCCAAGGCGAAGCGTTGTTTTTTGTTGTTTACCTTGCAGCAGGATTGCGACACGCGAAGCGTGTAGGTTGTTATAAGTTGTAAAAGTTGTTCGAGTTGTTTTCCTTGACTCAGCAGGATCGTTTTTATACCCCTTGATTATAGTTTCACTTTCTTTGCCTTGCCTTCGCTCTCGTTGCTCATGCGGTCGAGGGCGGTGACGACATAGACCCACTTGGTCTTGCCGTGTTCGTAGGGCAGGACGTAGCGCGGCTCGCGCGTGATGGCGGCGATACGGGCAGGATTGGACAGGTCGATCTTCTCGCCCTTGGCAAAGCGATAGACCACATACTGGTGGGCCTCGTCCTGCCATCCCTTGGCCTTCTTCGCCGGCAGCCATTGGAGCGTGTAGCCCTGGGCCGTCCAGCGCACCTTGACCTTGCGCACCTTCTCGGGTGCCTCACTGTCTATGAAGGGCATGAGGGGCTGCAGGGCCGGATAGCGCCAGTAGTCCGTGCGCAGCACCGTACCGTAGTTGCCGGGGTTATCGACCGCCGCCTTCGCATACCAGAGCACCGTGCCTTTGACGTTGGCACACTGACGGTGGAGGCGGTGCTTGGCGCCCAACTGGTGGACGCTGGGATTCTGCGGGTCGGGATATTTCACCGTGCGCAAGACGTCCTCGCCGATATACAACGGGCGGTTGGCGGCGTGGCGGTTCCACCAGCCGATGAGCTCCTGGTAGTCGGCGGCCTTGTGGCCGATCTCCCAGTAGAGCTGGGGCACGCAGTAGTCGATCCATCCGTTGTTCACCCATTTGAGCACGTCGGCATAGAGCTCGTCGTAGTTCTGCAGTCCGCTGGTCGCGCTGCCGTTGGGGTCCGACCGCTTGTTGCGGTAGATGCCGAAGGGAGAGACGCCAAACTTCACCCACGGTTTGATGCGGTGGATCTCCTCGCCGAGGGCCTTGATGAAGACATCGACATTGTCGCGGCGCCAGTCGGCGACGGAGGCAAACTGGCGTCCGTAGCGGTTGTAGGAGGCCTGGTCGGGGATGGCGACGCCCGCCACGGGATAGGGATAGAAGTAGTCGTCGATATGGAGACCATCGACGTCATAGCGGCTGACGATATCGCCGACGATGCGGAGGATGTAGTCGCAGTTCTCGCGCTGACCGGGGTCTAGGATCTTGAGTCCGTCATAGTCGAAGACGCGCTCGGGATGGGTCACGGCGATGTGGTTGACGGCCAGCTCGCGCGTGTCCTTCGTCTTCGCCCGATAGGGGTTGATCCAAGCGTGGAGCTCCATGCCGCGGCGGTGACACTCGTCGATCATCCACTGCAGCGGGTCCCAATAGGGCGAGGGCGGCGTGCCCTGGCGACCGGTCAGGAAGCGGCTCCACGGCTCGTAGCGGCTCGCGTAGAGGGCGTCGCACTCGGCGCGCACCTGGAAGATAATGGCATTGACGCCGTCTTTCTGCAGCTCGTCGAGCTGATAGGACAGCGTGCGCTGCATCTCCTGCGTGCCGAGGCCAAGAAACTGGCCGTTGACGCACTGGATCCAAGCGCCGCGAAACTCGCGCTTCGGACGGCTCTCCTGGGCCACCAACTCACTGACGGGCAACAGAAGAAGCACCGACAGCCATATCACTCTCAATATCTGGGAAGTTTTCATACAATGATTTTCATGCAATGATTTTCATACGAGGGAATTGTGCCAAACCTGCTTGCGGGCACGAGCGAGGGGCTAATGGCCGTTCCTGGCGGCCTTGCGAAACTTCATGCGGTGAAACTTGCGCTCGGCGTCGAGGGCGGCCTTGAGCTTCACCGCACTCATCACCTTCAGCATCCGCAGGTGGTAGTCGCGCTCCACCTGACGCATGCTGATCTCGAGGTTGTCGCGGCGCTCGATGAGGGTGCGTGCCGCACGATCGTTGTCCGCCGACTGCTTGCGCAGCTGGCGCAGTTGGCCGTGGATCTTGCGCTTCTTGGCCACCATCTCCTTGTAGAGTGGCACGAAACGGCGGGTCTCCTCGGGGGTGAGGTGTGCCTGCTGGACGATGTAGGTCTGCTTCTCGGCCTCGAAGGCCTGGGCGTCGAAGTGGTGCTGCGCCGAGGCGGCTGTCAGGCCACAGAGCAGGAGGAGCGTGAGGAGGAGTCGTTTTCTGAACGGGTTCATAGGCTCTAAGTGTTATTCTCCGGAGATATAGGCGTAGGCGTCGTCCTCGTCCATCATCGTGTAGTCGGCGAGCCGGTCGAGGTCGTCGGTATAGGGTTCCGCCTTCGAGACCTTGGGGGCGTGGGACACGGTCGCCGCCATGTCGCCCTGCGGATTCGTCGAGCTCACGCCGAGTCCGACAAGGACAATCACGCCCACCACGCAAGCGGCTGCCACAAGGGGCGACAACTGCTTCCACAAAGACTTGCGGACGACGCGCACCACGGGCTGCGCTGCCTCGGCAGCCACGCTCCGCATCACCTCCTCCTCTACGCGATCAAAATAGGCGTCGGGGACGGTGAACGGACGATCCGTACCGTATCGGGTCTTCAATGCCTCATCTATCTCCATCATGATTTCTTCTTTTTCATATAGGACGCATCGCGAGAAAGAAAGTTTAGAGCCCATCGAAAAAAATCATCATGCCGCGAAGAATTTGAACAAGGAGGCCGATGGCGAGGAAACCTCGGAGGCAGTTGGCGAGGAAATCTCGGTATGTGATTCTCCCGCCAAGATTCACATCTTAGAGTGGCGAGCCCAAGTCTATGAAAAACAATCTCATCTATGGAAGAACTCTGTATCATTGCGTTGAAGGTTTTAAAGATGAATCAAAATGGAGACCTTGCCGATGGTAGCTTAGGACCGGCGCCGATAGTTGCTTACCCTTCACTTCTGTCGTAAGAAACGCCCATCGCGGGCCCTCTATGGGCTTGTTCCGCAAGTCTTGCAACTGGGTGCAAAGGTACGAAGAGCATTTCATGCCGCCAAATAAAATCACCAATATTTTCCAACTTTTTTTCATCGCAGCGCAATAGCATATAGCAAAGCTATGTGGACCGCCTATGCGCATTCAAAATAATCTTTACAGTTATATTCTTTGCAGAGTGAGCAAGCGTGAGAAGTAGGAGATCTTAATGTTACATTGTTACATGTTACATGTTACGTTAAGGAAAACCCAACTCGGGCATTTTCGGGGTCAAAGAATAGTATATAAATAATATATTATTTATATACTATTCTTTGACCAGTTTTTTCTCCCCCTTTTCGCGAATTGCATATCTCTTAATGTAACATGTAACATGTAACAATGTAACAAAGTAGCAATCCCCCAAAATACCATGAACATCTATCAACAATCCCCAACTGCCACGCAAACTACTACTACTCAATATATTGCAACAACAAAATCACTCATTACAAGCCTCATTTCACCTCCAACCCGCTTGCATATTTACCTTCGTTAACAAAATAAATTGGTCCCTTCCCTGCTCACCTCCGCTCAAAAAAACAGGGAGAAGCGCGTTTGATTCAAAAAAAATGCGTACCTTTGTAGGGTCAGAGACTGCATCAGCGGGGGCAAAAACTGAGTCTAGGCGTAAGCGTGTCCGCGATGCTAGTATCTATGCGTCAAAAAAATATCGCTCAAGTT
>OIUO01000167.1_pt1 | contig 19955 bp, 14 predicted proteins | sample 1586981 | NCBI WGS metagenome assembly OIUO01 (sample SAMN02674970, study PRJEB24791) | human gut metagenome, SKBSTL043 | isolation source: stool | host: Homo sapiens | place: USA
CAGCACGCCAAGGCATGCCACAGAGAAGCCAAGCCAAGGAATCAGCCGCCGATCCGCCATGAATCGGCTGATGACGATGATGAGCGTCAGCTTGACGATTTCGCTGGGCTGAACGGAGATGCCGCCGACATAGAACCAGTTTTTCGCGCCGTACGTCTCCTTGCCGATGAACAGCGGGAGGACGAGCAGCACGAGCGAGAGCAGCATCATCGGCCATACGAGCAGCCGGAAGTTGCGCCCGACGCGGATGAGGTAGATGCACACGACCATCGCCGCCAGCCCGACGAAATAGTAGATGGACTGGTGGTAGGCATACGTCGGGTTGGTGTCGTAGAGGACGAGCAGCCCCAGCGCGCACAGGAAGTTGGTCAGCGACAGCAGCAGCTTATCCACCGGGAAGAGCCGCGGCAGGAAGCCAGTCGTGAACGCGCCCGCCAGCGGTACGGCGACGGCGAGTGCGAGCGCCTGCCATTGGCAATCGCGCAGGAACAGAAGGCAGAATGCGCTGATGTAGAAAATCGAAACCGCCCGCGACAAAGAGCGGCCGGGGTCTTTCAGCTTTTCACGCCCGCGCTGGCGGTCACGCGCCAAGGAAATCACCTCGCAAAAATTGAAATAGGCGCCTTCTGGCGCGAAAATCTGATTACCATAGAAAGGTATTGTGCGGAAAGCGTTTTGTAATCATAAAAATAAGCAACACGCCAATACAAGTATGGTAGTGTGCACCCGAAGGTTTCCAAAGGGCGATCGCAAACTTCGTTTGTTTTCATGCCCTTTGGTCGCGCCCGCAGGCGCGATTCCCCATGTCCCATCAAAATCAAGCAGCATTTTTTCTTCCACTATAATACCAAGCAAAAAAGGAGGCTTCCCCATGCTCGCACCGCAATCCAACGCATCCCGCACCATCCTTGACTTCTCCGGCGTATGGGACTTCCGTCTCAAGCCCGACGCGCCGTGGCAGTCCATCGCTGTTCCCGCGTCCTACAACGACCAGTCCGCTGACCCCGAATTCCGCCGTCATGTCGGTCTGGCGTGGTATCGCCGCAGCATCACCGTGCCGTCCATGCTCAAAGGTCAGCGCTTGATGCTCCGCTTCGATGCCGTCACTCATAACGCCCGCGTTTTCCTTGATGGTCAGCTGCTCTGCACACACCGCGGCGGCTTTCTGCCCTTCGAGGCGGACGTGACCGACATCCTCCACCCCGGTCAGACTGCCCTGCTGGAAGTCGAGGTGGACAACACCATCAGCCACCACACCCTCCCTGTCGGCAACGAGGGCGGCACGGCGTTCTTCGGCTCGGATAACCCCGGCATCCCCTCCGTCGAGGCGGGCAAACAGCACCAGCATGAGCAGGGTATCAACCTGCCGAATTTCGACTTCTTTAACTATGCCGGGCTGAACCGCCCTGTCCGCCTGTACACCACCCCGGCGGATTATATTGCCGATGTGACGCTTGTTCCGTCGATGGATGGCACGGTGCGCTACACCGTCGCGACCCACGGCGAGGGTGACGTGACGTTGGATGTGCTGGATGCAGACGGGCAGGTCGTTGCCAGCAGCACGGGCGCATCCGGCGAAGTGCATGTGGCAAATCCGCATCTCTGGGAGCCTGCTCCCGGCGTGCCGTACCTCTACACCGCGCGTGTCCGCTTCGCTCAGGATGAGTACAGCCAGCCGTTCGGCATCCGCGAAATCAAGGTGGATGGCTTCCGCTTCCTCATCAACGGCAAGCCCTTCCACTTCCATGGGCCTTGCAAGCACGAGGATTCCTTCTTCCACGGGCGTGGGCTTGACCAGTGCCTGAACGTGACGGACATCAACCTCTTCCACTGGCTGCACGCCAACGCCTTCCGCACCAGCCATTATCCCTATTCTGAGGAAATGCTGTCCCTGTGCGACCGCGAGGGCATCGTCGTGATCGCCGAAACGCCCGCCGTCGGCATCGGCGAAGGCGGCAAAGACCCCTATCGCTGGGCGCCCGCCGATTATCACGCCCAGGTGCTGACGGACATGATTGCTCGCGACAAGAATCACCCCTGCATTGTCCTGTGGAGCTTGGGCAACGAGCCGAACACGGATGCGCATCCGCAGTCCGCCTACGACTATTGGCATCCGCTGTACCTCTTGGCGCATCAGCTTGACCCGCAGAACCGCCCGGTGACGCTCGTCGGCTGCCAGAACGACTACACGCGCGACATCACCATTCCGTCGATGGATGTTGTGTGCATCAATCGCTATTACGGCTGGTACAATCTTTCCGGCGATTTGGAAGCCGCTGCTTTCGCCATGCGCATGGAGATGGATTACTGGGCGACGGTCAACAAGCCCACCATCCTCTCGGAGTATGGTGCGGACACCATCGCGGGGATGCACGGCACGGAGATGTTCACCGAAGAATTCCAGGTGGATTACTACAAGACCATCAACGCCTGCCTGGACGAGCGTCCCTTCGTCGTCGGCGAAACGCCGTGGAACTTCGCGGATTTCGGCACGCAGCAAGGCCCGATGCGCGCCGGCGGCAACCGCAAGGGGCTTTTCACCCGCGACCGCAAGCCGAAGATGGCCGCGCACTATTTCCGTGAGCGGTGGGAGAATTTTAAGAAGTAAGGGTAGATGAAACCGAGGTCACTGTCGATTTGGGCGGCAGTGACCTCGGTTTATTTGCATTTTCCCAGCATCTATGCTATCATAGAGCATATCGCCAATCTGTTTCATCGGAGGTGTATATGTCCAATCCTCATCGAATTTCTATTTTCCTTATCCTTCTGCTCTTTCTTGGGCTGATTTTTGTAGCCGTTAGCGACCTTCTTTCCTTCCATGAAGACGACTTCGACCTTTCGGAAGCCCTCGTGCAGGTACAGGTGCAGACGCCCCGCCATTATGATTCATCCGACGTCGAAGAACCCGTGAACTACCTGCTCGCCAGCAAACGCCGCATCCATTCCTGCGACCCTTTCACCGCTGACGAAGCCACCGTCTACTACGTCCCCAGCGAATGCTTTGACGCCTACATCGACCGTGCGCAGAACAAAGTCCTCAACCGCCTCGTTTCCGTCGCCGTCACGGATGGAAACGGCACTCCCCTCGAAGTGCCCGCCGTCCTGCCCGACATTTTCGCGCAGATTGCCACGCTGGAGCACACGTTGTTTGACATCCGCATCCTCGACGTTTCCAGCGAATACTTCGTTTTCCTGAAACTGAACGTGAATCTCCACACGCCCTGCGATCTGTACTATTATAATCAGCAGATCGGCAAGCTCATCGAGCTGTATTCTTTTAACGACAGGGAGCTGCTGGGGCTGCATGTGATGTCAGTGGAGAGGCTGAAAGGGCTGGAATAACAAAATAAGCAGAGAGCCATCGTTTTTCGACGTTCTCTGCTTATTTTTATGCTGCCATTTCAAGAGGATTTTTCACTTTTACTTTCCGTTCAATCGTTTCTTCTGCTCGCTTCCAATCTGCCTGATACTCTTTTCCGGGATCGGCAAATCTTCCGGCATCTGCGCCGCTTCCGCTAATGATTTGCTGTGGGCTTTCATTTCGTTGTTCACTGCTTTTTCCCTCATATTTGTATTCTCGTTATCCTTATGTACGCTTACAGTTTAGCCAATACCATCACATTCTCAAGCCAATCCTTTTTGTCTAAACTGAATTGCAGTTCTTCCTCAGCAATCAGCGGCAGCTTGAAGTGGATGGATTTCAGCCATTGACCATTCGGCTGGCGCTGCGGGTATACCTGAATGTCTGCAATCATCGTCGCCATCAGGTCACGCTTTTCGATGTCGCTCATAACGCTGTAAAGTTTCTCGAAGTTCATGAGGATACTGAGGATGTTGTCCCGTGTGATACGGTCAGCATCAATAGCTTGTTTCTTGGCTCGTGCCTCGATTAAATGCTCCTCTGTCTCCTCAATTTTATCATACATCTTATAGAGCCGTTCTTCAAGGTCGGATTTTCTTCGCTGATAATGGCGGTCATCCGGGTCAAGTTGGTCGATGTCCTCTGCCAGTCTATCCTTCACCGCATACTGCTGGCGCAGCTGCTTTTCATAATGTGCAATTTCTTCCAGCAGCGCAGATATGTCGATTTCCGCATTGATTTTCTCTGCCATCATTGCCGCAAAGTCAGGACGGCTGACAAGCGAAACGATTACCTCCGCAACGGCTTGATCCATCAGCTCCATCGGCAGCTGATTTTTGAAGGTACACTTCTGTCCTTTATCCATCCGCCGATGCTTGCAGCCATAATATCGGAACTCCTTGTAATAAGAACCGTCTGGTCTCTTCTTTACACTCTTGCTGACATACATACCTGCACCGCATTCCGGGCATTTGATGATGCCCGTCAGCAGATAAGCGTGTTCGTTTTCCTGCCGATCATAGCGTTTATATTTTGTTGCCTGCGAACGAAGTCTGGCCTGCGCTTCCTCCCAGTCTTCTACGGAAACGATAGGCTGATGGATGCCGTCGGTCAGAAGGTAATCATCATTCCACACAATACGGTAATCGTTGCGGGTGCCATGAACCTTTTCCTGCTTTCTGCGTCCATAGGCGATTTTGCCGCAGTAGGTGGGGTTTCGCAGAATATCCTGTATGTAGGCTGCTGCGAACATATCGCCCCGCGTGTTCTTATGAGATAGCTTTTTAATGTCATGGCTTTCCAAGTATTGCGCAATCAACCGTCCGCCCATCTTCTTATGGACGTACAGCTCATAAATCAGCCGGACGGTTTTGGCTTCTTCTTCGTTAATGTGAAGTTCGCCGTTGATAAGATCGTAGCCATACGGGGCAAAGCCGCCGTTCCATTTGCCTTCACGGGCTTTTTGAATGCGTCCTTCCATAGTCTGAATGCGGATGTTTTCACGTTCGATTTCAGCCACAGCGGACAGGACGGAGATCATCAGCTTGCCGGCATCCTTGGAGCTGTCAATGCCATCTTCTACGCAGATCAGATTTACACCGAAGTCCTGCATCACCTGAAGCGTGGAAAGTACATCAGCCGCATTGCGCCCGAACCGGGATAGCTTAAACACCAGCACATAAGATACATGATCCTTGCTGCATTTGATGTCATCCATCATGCGGCTGAACTCGATACGTCCCTCAATGGATTTGCCAGATTTTCCGGCATCCTCATATTCGCCGGCAATTTCATAGTCGTTGAACTCAGCATAGGCTTTCATCCGGTTTTTCTGAGCTTCAAGCGAATAGCCATCAATCTGCATGGCGGTGGACACGCGGGTATATAGGTATACCTTCGTTCTTTCCTTCATCGTCTTCTCCAATCACCTTCTGCGGAGTTTTTTGATTTCCTCCGCAGAAGGTTTAGACAGGTTATGCAATGAAAATTATATCACGCTGTTTTAGGTTAGGCAATGGCGACTTTGGGCATTGTTGTTTCATCCGGACGAAGTTCTGGCTTGTCCTCCTGCTGATGAACAGACATTCCGCTCAATACACAGGCGTATTTGGCAATGAGATTGCTCAGAATATTCGTAAGTTCCTTCCATTCATCGGCTGCCTTCATTTCTCTGCTTCACCTTCTCATAACATCGGTCGTACTGCTTCGATTGAAAAAACTTTGGGCTTCTGTTCATTTTCTTTTTCCTCCCCAATCAGTAATTTCTTTCACTGACTTCTTTCTGCGCCTTGCGCTGCTGCTGGGAATACCTTGCCACAACTCCCGCCGGAATAGCAGACAGCTGCTGTTCATACCGCAGACAGCGCTGTTCCAGCTGCTGAATTGCTGACATATTGCTGAAATCGCGGCTGTGATACGCTCTACACGTCGAATCCAGTTTTTCGTTTTCCTTTTTCAGCCGTTCGTTTTCAACCATAACGGACGTAAATGCTTCCTGATACTGTCCAAGCTGGGCTTTCATTTTGCCGAACCGCAGCAGCAAGTCCTTTACCATCGGCACAAGCTGTTCTAACCGGCTTTTGCTGTTCAGAAGGTTTGCACCACTCAGCAGCACCTCCACCTTGTCAGCCAGTTTCGTCATTTTGCGAATATCTTTGGTAAATTCCTTAAACTCCTGCACAGTCATGTGTGTACGCCCTGTCTGCGCAGCGGATTCGCCGCGGCAAAGCTCCGGATACCGCACTGACATGTACTCGTAATATTCATCCTGCCACTGAATCAGCTTCTTGCGGTTGCCGATAATGTCTTTCGCACTGAGACGCTTGTCCGCCGTCAGCGGTACAAAGACCACATGCATATGCGGCGTCCCCTCGTCCATATGAATCATAGCAGAGACAATTGTTTCCGAACGTTGATGTTCCTGCAAGAACGCAAGCGAACGTTCATAATATGTACGGATTTCATCAGGTGATTTATCATCGAAGTACCCGGTGCTGACCGTGAAAAGCACTTCCACCAGTCGAATGCTGTCTGACCTTACGCGGCATCCGGCATCTGCAATTTGCCTCTCAGCCTCAGCGCGGTAATGCTGCGGCGGATGAATAAGGTGGCAGTTCAAGTCGCTGCGGCTGCGGTCAATATCCGGGTTGCTGGCGTATTTTTCTTTTGCGCGCTCATTATGTGCTTCAATTCGGCCGATTTCCGGGCCTTTGTATTTGGCGAAGCGCATAATGGCATAGCTGGGTGAACTCATAGTTTTTCTCCTTTGCAGTTTCCGTTCTGAAAACACTATTTACGCTGAAAAGTCATCTTTCAAAGCTGCTGGATTGATATAAATTGTCCCGGCTGACGGCCGTCCTACGCCGGAATAGGTCGGAATATCCATCCAAATATACCCGTGCTGTTCCAAAAGAGTCAGTACAGGCTCCATTTCCTTGGCATCCCGAAAAAATCTTCCGCGGCATTTCTGATACAGGTCTGAACGGCTGATGCGCGTCACGCTGAGTTTTCGCAGTTTCGTAACGACATGCAGGGCTTTTTCAACAGTTTCATCTGCTCCCAATATGGAATAAGCATACAGCGCATGGTAAAAGGCATAGCTGCCAATCTGGATGGCATTTTCAACCGTTTCCGTTTGGATGTCTCCGGCTCCGTCAGCAGCAATATGCAGCAGTCCGGCAGTCCGAAGCACCAACCCAATATACTTGCTTCCCCATTCACGCATATCACGATGTTCATTGCGGAGATAGGCTTCGACGCTATGGCAAAGCTCGTCCATTTGGTTTATAGCTTCTGGGGCAAGGTGCAGTGTTATAGGCTCATTTTCAGAAAGATCCAGCAAATGAAAAATCAGATTGTCATAATCTTCCCGTATAGTTGCCGGAATCGGTGCGGATCGGAAGGACTTTGGCATGGCAGCACTGGGAATATTGATGTAGAACAGCCGTGCCAGAAAGCCGCGGCCATCCAGCAGACTGCTCTGCATAAGTTCGCTTAGAACACCGGGTTGGGCGCTAATAATCATGGACAATGCTGGATTTCGGATGTAGTCAGGCTCACGGTTGATGCGGTCTACACGGATGGTATCACCGCAGATGCCTTTTAGCCACACATCAAGATTTGGCTTCTTGGTGTATCGTCCAACGATGTTGTCAAATGCCCCGCCCTCGGCAGAGATGAGTGACATGCGCCCGTGGTTATCTCGCAGCAGCCTGATCATAGATTCGCTGGTGCAGTCATCAGTGAAAATTTGCAGCGGCTTGATCTCCGGCAGTTCTGCCAGCTTGTCTTGTGTATGCTGTAATTCCAGTTCTGTCAGCGTGTCATACTTGACTTCCAGTTGCCGGGTCAAACGGTTAATATCCCGTTGCAAGGATTCACGTTCTTGCTTGTTTCGGCGCATAGCCGTCTTGTTTCCTTCATTATATTTCTGCTCATAGTCCTCAATCGCAGCGGTCATAGCGTGGATAACTGCTGATTTCCGTGATCCCGGCGGTGCAATCAGAAATATGTATAGACTGGTTTGTTCGTAGTGCCCAATGTTTCCTTCGACCTTAACTTTCCCTTGCAGACAAGCGGCAAGTACACCCAAGGCAGCACCTGCTGCCATATCCATCGGCGTTTGTGTATGGATGGCGACAGCTTCCACATAACTCCGCAGTCTGGACGGCAGGCAGTCAATCGGAAAAGGCGGCAGTGAATCTGCACTGGGCTTTAAGGGCTTGAATGGCAGAAAGGCACCTGCTGCGTTTTTCAGTTCCGCAGCGCTATTTTCAGCATTATTAGCATTTTCAGTAAGAAACATGAATTACCTCCCTATATTAAATAAGAGGACACAAAAAGGCAGCCGCATTGCTGTGGCTGCCCTGAGCAAATGACGTAATAAGCTAACGCATTGGTGTTCTCTATTTAATATGGCATGAGCGAGGCTGAATGTTTCCAACAAATTTTATTCTTTTTTCCTGTAAATCTCCAGCTGCTTCCTGATTTTTGCAAGGTGCTTGCTGACTGTACCGGCATTGGCAAAATTGAGCTTCTGCGCAATTTCTGCAAGGGTATTGTTCTGCATACGAAGCATGATGATTTGTCTGTCTATATCTGGCAAAGTCTGTATAAACTGCTCTACCCGCGCCTCATCAAGCAGTTGATCCTCGAATGGTTGAATAGCGGCATGATACATGGTATTGGCAGGCAGTTCAGTATCATTTTCTTTTATCTGCTCCAGAGATAGCTCCCCTTTGGGACTTCGAGCGTGATACCATGAGCGTTCAAAATCCTGCTGTTTTGTGCTGCTGCCATTGTAGTCTTCAGGCGCACGATGTTCCCAGAGCATATCGAATGCTTCTTGCCAATGCTGCTCCGCTACAATTTCCGTGGTCATCTGTCCGAAAAAGTCATAGAAATTCTCATAGGGCATCCACGGCACTTCATAATCTTTCCCCATAGAGAACAGACGCTGAAAGCAAAAATTGGGCATTTTGTCCAGCCGTTCCCGGATATGTGCGACCGTTATATAGGCATACCGCCAAAGTGGAAAGTTGCCGGAGTACAGATAGAAAGAACCGGGGACAGGCATATAACCGCCGTGCGGCGCAGGCACCTTGAAGAACTGCCAACTGACCCAAGCATAGCAGTCCCAGACCAATTCAAGAAACATATCGGAATTGACCATCTGCATCCATTTTTCGTTATGGACAACCTCTCGAATTTTCCGCGGCATGGAAAGAAATGCTGGACGTTTCTCCACCAGCTTGCGGGGAAGCGCGTAGAACATAATCAACCAGCGCAGATTGCTGGAAGAAGGAATTTTGAAGAATGACCCGCCCATGGGGATAAAGTCCTGACTTTCTGTTGTCAAGGTCATCACCTGCTTTCAAGTGTAATTGTGATCATTATAGCACAAATTTTCGCATGGTGCGAAGCCATTGGAACGCAAACGGTGAGGCGGAAAACGGTATACCTCTGCGGCGGGGATGCACAGGCAAACTGCCTGCGAAAAGGCTGGATACAGCCATCTGCTGGGAAACTGCGGCATGGATAGCCCAGCATGGTCGCAGCACCCCAGCAGCATCCCCTCCGCAGAGGTATAACACACTAGACCTTGCGCACAAGGTCGGTGTGCCAAAAGGGGCTGCGGCCCCCTTTGGAATCCTCCAGTGAGAGTCCCGCGCACAGGCTAGCTCCCGCTTTGATGGCGCAAGCACCATTCTTTCGGCGAGAATTTCCCCATTTTTTCCCTACACAATATTCTGCAAAAATCGTATTTTTCTATTGACATTTTGTCTTTGATTTGCTATCCTAATAGCGACAACTCCCCCGGGCCTCTGCGCATAGCGCATGCACACTTGGGGGCGTTTTGCTTACAAAGGAGATTTCTCATGACAAATAAGGATTTTAGAACCATAGATGAACAGGTTGAGCTTCTCCGTTCACGCGGCCTTACGATCGAAGATGAGGCTGAAGCAAAAGAGTTTCTACTGCGAAATAATTATTATCGCGTCAGCGGCTATTCGCTGACGCTTCGTAAAAACGATATTTTTGCGGAGACTGCTACATTCCGGAACATTGAGGATATTTATAATTTCGATCATGAGTTTCGCCATATTATTCTGCGCCATATTGAAATCATTGAAGTGCAGATGAAATCTGTTTATGCCTATGAATTTACAAGGGTGTATGGGCCTCTGGGTTATCTGGACACCATCAGTTTTTCTAATCGAGCAAAGCACAGAGAAATCATTGATAAAGCAAACCAGCAGAAGCGACAGCGCTTGGATCATGAAGCCTACTTAAAGCATTTCGTCAACGATCTGCATCAGGAGATCCCTCTTTGGGCGTACGTTGATCTGTTGACGATTTCTGATATTTCGTTTTTATATGCTATTTCTGAACGTTCCCTTAAAGAGACGATAGCTCATTATTTTGGACTTACCATGAACCGTGGTCCGGAAATTTTGGGGCATTATATGCACAGCATGACGATCATTCGTAACCTTTGTGCCCATGGAAGCCGTATCTATAATCGGCTTTTTGAACAAAAACCTTCGCTTAATAAGAAAGAGCAGTCGTTACTGATTCGTCGGGAGGATGGCACGATGGACAATGCGCATTTCTTTGGGTTCTTTCTCATTATGAGGAGGCTGCTAACTGCTGAGAGCTTTGCAGAAATGAAAAAGGCTGTTATCGCATTGACAGAAAAGTATCCGTTTGTGCGAATGGATTATTATGGCTTTCGAGACGATTGGAAAGAAAATCTTTAATCCTGCATAGAATAGGGATGACTTCTCCCACGAGCTGCTATGCAGCGCAATACAGTGGGCGGTTTGTCTGGGCCGGAGGATCATTTCTCCGGCCTACTTTTTATGTGTTTGCAAGTAAAAAGTCCCGCTGACTGATATGCGGGATAGAAAGGGCTAGGCTGTGAGTGCTGAGGTATAATACATATGCTTGCTACTTTTACACTTTTCTGGTCCAGGTTCTTTTCCACAGCGTTGAGAAAATGATAGGTATATGCTATAATGTTGTCAGTATTTTGGAAGGAGAACTGCTTGATGACGCCTTTAAGTGAGCTGCTGCGGGTCATGCGCAAGAAAGCCCTGCTGTCACAAGAGGACTTTGCGAAAGCGCTGTCTGTGTCCGTTGGTACCATCAACCGTTGGGAGAACGGAAAGACCATGCCGAATATCGCGGCAATGAAAAAAATCAAGGCTTTTTGCGAGAGCAACAGCATCCCCTTTGATGAAATTGAAACGGCATGGATTGCCCAGAAGGAGTAACAACAATGGCAGATAGAAAGAACGATCAGGAGCGGGACGAGTTGTTCCGCCGAATCTATAAAATTGCTACCGACCTTGTTCATGCGGGGCATGTGGCGGAGTGGGATTTCAAGTCTTATGTGCTGGGCACGATGTTCTACCGCTACATTTCGGAAAATTTTGCAGCCTATATCAATAAGGGAGAGATAGCAGCGGCGCTTGCGCGGGGCGAAATCAATCCTCAATTTGACTACGCGAAGCTGCCTGATGACATAGCCGAACCTGAACGTGACAGTTTGGTGCAGGAAAAAGGCTTCTTCATCCTGCCCTCTGAATTGTTCTGCAACGTCCTTGCCCGTGCGGATAAGGATGAGAACCTGAATGAAACGCTGGAACGAGTGTTCAACCACATCGAAAGCAGCGCTGCCAGCGGCGAGGCGGAAAACGACTTTGCTGGCTTGTTTGATGATTTCGACGTGAACAGCAAGGCCATCGGTGAAACGGTCGCCAAGCGGAACAAGGTGCTGGTGGAGCTGCTGAACGGCGTGGCGCAGATGCCGCTGTTCTCCACCGATGGCATGAATCCCGATTTATTCGGCGACGCCTATGAGTACCTGATGGGCATGTACGCCGCGAATGCCGGGAAAAAGGGCGGGCAGTATTTTACACCTGCTGATGTTTCAGAGCTGCTGGCACGCCTCGGCACCATCGGCAAAACGCGAATCAACAAGGTCTATGACCCTGCCTGTGGTTCTGGCTCGCTGCTGCTGAAAGTGGCAAAGGTGCTGGGCAGGGAGAACATCGACCACGGATTCTACGGGCAGGAAATCGACCTGACCACCTACAATCTCTGCCGCATCAACATGTTCCTGCACAGCATTGATCCTGACAAGTTCAGCATCGTGCGGGAAGATACGCTGCTCAGTCCGCAGCATTGGGACGACCAGCCGTTTGAGTTGATTGTCTCCAATCCGCCGTTTTCCGTGCCGTGGGAGGGCGACAAGAACCCGCTGCTCATCAATGACCCGCGCTTTGCCCCTGCCGGTGTGCTGGCACCGGCGTCCAAGGGCGATATGGCGTTCATTATGCACAGCCTTTCGTGGCTGGCGAACAACGGCGCGGCGGCTATCGTCTGCTTCCCCGGCATTATGTACCGCGGCGGCGCAGAGCAGAAAATCCGCAAATATCTGGTGGACAACAACTTTGTGGATGCCATCATTCAGCTGCCCTCCAACCTGTTCCTGAATGTCACGATTTCCGTGGACATTATGCTGCTGAAAAAGAGCAAGCCGGACAACGCGGTTCTGTTCGTGGATGCGTCGAAGGAGTTTGTGAAGGTCACGAAGAACAACCGCCTTTCCGATGAAAATATTCAGCGCATTGTGTCAGCGGTGGCGGAACGCAAGGACGAACCGCACTTTGCCCGCCTTGTGCCGAACGCGGAAGTCGGCAGCGCGCAGAACAACTACAATCTGTCTGTTTCCACCTATGTGGAGCAGGAGGACACGCGGGAGCAGATTGACATTGTGCAGCTGAACGCAGAGATTGCCGAGATTGTGGCACGGGAGCAGAAGCTGCGGGAGGAAATTGATCGGATTATTGGGGAGATTGAGGGATGAATTGGGAAGATAGCTTTAAGAATCAAAGTTTTGGACAAGCCATTTATAAACACAAGGATTTACCTGTTTATATCACATCTGAATTTGTTTTCTATCGTTGTGTTGAATTTAGAAATGATTTCTATGGCAAAACTGCAAGTACCTTGTTTAACGGGAATTTAAGGTTATGCACTGGCAGATATTCAAAGTTATTCCCAAATCAAAAATTATCCTACTGGGCAGATAGTCCTGTAACCGCACGAGCGGAAATAAAGCATCATGGCGCTAAAAATAGCATCTTAACTTTTAAGGCATATGATGATGGGACAAGCACTTTCCCGACATTGTCAGAGCAAAGTCCATTGGTTATCATTGATGGGCGACGGTGTGGTGTGCAAGATTTGATTGACAAAGCGGATAATGACATCCCATTGTCAAAAAATGAGCAACAAATTATAAACGAATTACTTGCACAAAATCCAGATTGCCTTATTTATGATTCGCGTGCCAAAAAAGGCGGACAAAACTATATTTTTTTTGAAAGCGGATTCAAGAAACTTTCTTTGCACAGTTTAGCACTTCGTTTGAATGATGAAAGCGCGCACACTGAGAATCAAATCATCTGCGCAGTTACATCAGATTTTGCGCCTTGTCTTGAAAACTATGGACGGTTTTTCTTACCGAAAGCAAGAGTGGCAATGGATGATAGTTATTTGCAAAGTGATGAATATCAGCTGCGAAAAAAGATATTTGAGCAATCGCGTGAGCGCATAAGGAGATGAACGTAATGAACAAACTTGATGAACTTATCCAGCAATTATGCCCCAGCGGAGTGCCACATAAACGTTTAGGCGATATTGCGACTATTAGTCGAGGCGGCAGCTTTCAGAAAAAGGACTTTACTGAATCGGGTATACCCTGTATTCATTACGGGCAAATCTATACTCGCTATGGTCTTTTCGTAAATGAAACCATTACATATATTAGTGAAGAAACTGCTCAAAAACAGAAATTTGCAGAGCCGAATGATATTGTAATGGCAGTGACCAGCGAAAACATAGAAGATGTTTGCAAGTGTGTCGCATGGCTTGGCACTGATAAAGTAGCAGTAAGCGGACATGCTGCAATCATCCATCATTCTATAAATCCAAAATATCTTGTGTATTGGCTTCATTCATCCTCTTTCTATCAGCAGAAAGCCAAAATCGCGAGTGGAACAAAAGTAATAGAAGTCGCACCGGCAAAATTAAGTGACGTGCTTCTTCCCGTCCCTCCCCTCGAAGTCCAGCGCGAAATCGTCCGTATACTGGACGCATTCACAGAGTTGACAAGCGAATTGACTGAAAACCTTTCAATGGAACTTACCGCAAGAAAACAGCAGTACAATTATTATCGTGACAAAATGCTAACTTTTGCAAATGATGTAAAGTGGATGACAATAGCTGATATTTGCCGAAAAGTTGTGTCTGGTGGAACTCCACCAGTCGGAAATTCTGATTATTATGGTGGAAACATCCCATGGTTGCGTACTCAAGAAGTGGATTGGAAAGATATTACAGATACTGCAATTAAAATCACTGACGAAGGATTGAATAATTCTTCTGCCAAATGGATTCCTGCAAACTGTGTCATTGTAGCTATGTACGGAGCAACAGCGGCAAAAGTTGCAATCAACAAAATCCCTCTAACCACAAATCAAGCATGTTGTAATTTGGAAATTGATTCCGACATTGCATTGTACCGTTATGTTTTTCACTGGCTCTGCAAAGAATACCTGTCGCTAAAGGGGTTAGGACAGGGCTCACAGTCAAATATCAATGCACAAACAGTGAAACAGTATAAAATTCCAATTCCGCCTCTTCCAGTGCAGCAACGCATTATCACCGTCCTCGACAACTTCGACGCCATCTGCTCCGACCTGAATATCGGCTTACCCGCCGAAATCGAAGCCCGGAAAAAGCAATACGAGTTCTACCGCGACCAACTCTTGACGTTTGCCGCGCAGGGTGAAACTATCTTGACAGACAGACAGACAGACAGACAGACAGACAGACAGACAGACAGACAGACGAGTATAACGCGCTAATTCGCCTGTGTCAATATGTTTTCGGGTATGCTTTTGTAAAGCTTTCTCTGGTGGCGGATGTTTTTCGAGGCGAATATATTACGAAGAAGGATTCGGCTTCCGGGGACATTCCGGTTATTCTTGGAGGGCAAGAACCGGCTTACTACATTGACAGGTCAAATCATATCGGTGAAGCGGTTGTTGTTGCAAGGAGTGGTGCATCAGCTGGTTTCGTTTCATATTGGAATGAGCCGATTTTTGTCACTGACTGTTTCGGTTTTGAAGCAAAGCGTAGTCTAATAACCACTAAATTTTTGTACTACGTCTTGAAGAATATGGAGCAGTCTCTCAACAATATGAAGCGAGGTGCAGGCGTTCCACATTTAAGTGGAGAAATGCTATTAGACATTCCCCTTTGTGTTCCTCCAATAAGAGAACAAGAACGCATCGTAGAAACTCTCGACCACTTCTCCACCCTCTGCACCGACCTTACCTCCGGTCTCCCCGCCGAAATCGAAGCCCGGAAAAAGCAATACGAGTATTACAGGGACAAGCTGCTATCGTTCACCCCGGCAGATTGACCCGGAAGGAGGTAGCCCGTGAGCTACTTTAATATCGTTTCTCAGAGCGACGAAAGTACCGTTGTCGCCGAATATACGCCGCAATCCCAGCGCTCGGAGGCTTACCAGAGCGAAGCTGACTTGGAAAACGAGTTCATCCGCCTGCTTTGCGAGCTTGGCTATGAGCGCCTTGCCATCCACAAAGAAGCCGACCTCATTGCCAATCTGCGCACGCAGCTTGAAAAGCTGAATGATTATCGCTTCACTGACGGCGAATGGCAGCGCTTCTGGAACGAGGTGCTGGCGAATAGCAATTCCGGCATTCTCGAAAAGACGCGCCTGATTCAAGAGGACTATGTGCAGGTGCTTCGCCGGGACAGCGGGGAGAGCAAAAACATTCAGCTCATCGACAAAAAGTGCATTCACCACAACAGCTTGCAGGTCATCCATCAATACGCCATCTCCGCCAAGGAGGGCGCTGCGCATGATAATCGCTATGATGTGACGGTGCTGGTCAATGGTCTGCCGCTGGTTCACATTGAGCTGAAACGCCGCGGTGTGCCCATTCGGGAGGCGTTCAACCAGATTGACCGCTATCAGCGGGATAGCTTCTGGGCCTCCAGCGGGCTGTATGAGTTCGTGCAGATTTTCGTCATCTCCAATGGCACGAACACGAAATATTACTCCAACACCACCCGCTTCAACCACATTAAGGACGCGAAGGCGCAGAAAGTCAAGCAGTCAAAAACCAGCAACAGCTTTGAGTTTACGTCCTTCTGGGCGGATGCGAATAACCGCGTTCTCCCCGACCTTGTGGACTTCACCAAGACCTTCTTCTGCAAGCATACCATTCTGAACATCCTCACCCGTTACTGCGTGTTCACAGCAGAAAACATGCTGCTGGTCATGCGCCCCTACCAGATTGTCGCCACCGAGCGCATTTTGAACCGCATCGAAATCGCCAACAACTACAAGAAGTACGGCACCATCGCGGGCGGCGGATATATCTGGCACACCACCGGCAGCGGCAAGACGCTGACCTCCTTCAAAACGGCGCAGTTGGCCTCCAAGCTGGACTACATCGACAAGGTGCTGTTCGTCGTTGACCGCAAGGATTTGGACTACCAGACGATGAAGGAATACGACCGCTTTGAGAAGGGTGCGGCGAACAGCAATACCTCCACGGCAGTCTTGAAGCGTCAGCTTGAGGACGACAACGCCAAAATCATCATTACCACCATTCAGAAGCTCGCCACGTTCATCAAAAAGAATGCCGGACATGCAGTGTTTAACAAGCGGTTCGTCATTATCTTCGACGAGTGCCATCGCAGTCAATTCGGCGACATGCACCAAGCCATCACCAAGTACTTCAAGCGGTATCATCTGTTCGGCTTTACCGGCACGCCCATCTTCGCGGTCAATGCCGGCGTGAGCAAGAATCCCACGCTTCGCACAACAGCGCAGGCGTTCGGCGACCAGCTTCACGCCTACACCATCGTTGACGCTATCCGTGACAAGAATGTGCTGCCCTTCCGCGTGGAATATCACAAGACGATGGATATGGGTGAGAACATTGACGACAAGGAAGTCTGGGACATCAATCGCGAAAAGGCTTTTCTTGCGCCGGAACGCATTCGCCTGATTACGGAATATATTCTGACGCACTTCGACCAGAAAACGTATCGCGGCGACAAGACTTACACGTTTAGCGTCCTGCAAAACATTGCCGAGGTTGCTTCCGCGAATGGACGGCAGCAAATCGAGGAAATCAAGCAAAAGCAGCGTGTAAGCGGATTCAACTCCATTTTCGCCGTGTCTAGTGTGGATGCCGCCAAGCTATATTACGCCGAGTTTCAGCGGCAAATGGCAGAAAGTCCGCAGCGTCGGCTCAAAGTAGCCGTCATTTACAGCTATGGCGCAAACGAGGAAGAAACAGACGGCATTCTTGACGAGGAGAATCCGGAGGATACCTCTGCGCTGGATCAAAGTTCCCGTGACTTTCTGGATGCTGCCATCCGCGACTATAACGAGATGTTCCACACCAATTATTCCACGGACGGCGATAAGTTCCAGAATTACTACAAGGATGTTTCCCTGCGGATGAAGAATCGGGAGCTTGACCTGCTGATTGTGGTCAACATGTTCCTGACCGGCTTTGATGCGACGACGCTGAATACCCTGTGGGTGGACAAGAATCTGAAAATGCACGGGCTGACTCAGGCTTATTCCCGCACAAACCGCATTCTCAATTCCATCAAGGTATGCGGCAATATCGTATGCTTCCGCAATCTGCAAAAGCGCACCGACGATGCTCTTTCCCTTTTCGGCGATAAGAAAGCGGGCGGCATTGCCCTGCTGCGCGGCTATAAGGATTACTATTTCGGCTATACAGACACCGAAGGAATGTACCATCCGGGCTATCGGGACATGATTGAGGAGCTGACGACCGAATTTCCCCTATCCGAGGAGCATATTACCGGCGAACAGCATCAGAAGGACTTTATCGTGCTGTTTGGCGCAGTCCTGCGGATGCGAAATCTTCTATCTTCTTTTGATGACTTTGCTGGGAATGAAATTTTGAGCAAACGTGATTTCCAAGATTATCTCGGTCGCTACCAAGACCTGCAGGATGAATGGAAAAATCGCAAGCCCACCGGCGAAAAAGAGGACATCACCGACGACATTGTTTTTGAAATTGAACTCATCAAGCAGATTGAAATCAATATTGACTACATTCTCATTCTCGTCCAAAAGTATCACGATTCCCACTGCAATGATAAAGAAATGCTCATTACGATTCAGAAAGCCGTGGATGCCAGCCCAGAACTGCGCAGCAAGAAGGCGCTGATTGAAACCTTCATCGCAGGCATCAACGATACATCGGACGTGCTGCTTGAATGGCGCACCTTGGTAGCCGAGGAAAAAGAGAAACAGCTTGCCGCCCTCATCAAGGAAGAAAACCTGAAAGATGCGGAAACCCGCCACTTTATCGCCCATGCCTTCCGTGACGGCGTTATCAAAACGACCGGCACGGACATCGACAATCTGATGCCGCCGATTTCTCGTTTCGGCGGCGGAAACCGTGCCGCGAAAAAGCAGACGATTATTGAAAAGCTGAAAGTGTTCTTCGATCGGTTCTTTGGTATCTGATGCAGAAAAGGGAGCTAACGCCTGTTTGCAGACGTCCGCTCCCCTTTTCATTGCTTTCAGAAATGCGATATTGTTCACTTTATCATCCCGAAAAACCTCATTGCCTCCTCAATCGCCTTTTCTTTCTCTTCCGGACACCGCGGCTGTCTTGCATCCTCCGCCTTCGCCTTATTGTAGCATTCCCGCTCTATAATGCCGTACTTGCGCTTGACCTGCGCGATATTCAGCGCAGAGACTTTCACTCCAAAGTGCTCCTGCACATACGCCTTAATTTCCTCATAAGTAGCGCTGCTCTCTGCTTCTACCTTCGTCACATCCAGCTCGCTCATGTCCACATGAATGTCGATATGTTTTGCCTCTTTTAGTTTAGACAATACCATCACATTCTCCACCCCGTTCGTCCAGCAGAACATATCGACGCTCTGCACCTTCTGCACCCTGTACCCCTTCTCCACAAACAGCGCCGCGTCGCGTGCCTGCGTGGCAACGTTGCAGCTCACATAGACCACGCGCTTCGGGGCGGCTTGCGCAATCGCGTCAATGACGGCGGGTTCAACGCCCTTGCGCGGCGGGTCAATCACAATCACGTCCGGGCGCAAGCCCTCTGCCACCAGCTTCGGCAGCAGTGCTTCCGCCGCGCCGCAGCGGAAATTCACGTTCCCGATGCCGTTGCGGACGGCGTTCTCCTTCGCGTTTTCAATCGCCTGCGGAACAATCTCGATGCCCAGCGCCTCGCGGCAATGGCGCGCCATCATCAGCGTAATCGTGCCCGCGCCGCAATACACGTCGCATAGGCGCTCGTCGCCCGTCAGCTCGGCAAAATCCAGCGCCGTCTGGTACAGCACTTCCGTCTGCGCCGGATTAACTTGAAAGAACGCCGCCGGGCTGATTTCAAAGCGCAATCCGCACAGTTCGTCCGTCAGCGTATCGTAGCCATAAAGGGTGCGGAAGCGCCGACCCATGATGACATTCGTGCGCTCGCGGTTTTCATTCAGAATGACGCTGACCGCGCCCGCCGCCTTCAGCGACGCAACCAGCTCCCCCTCGTGCGGAATTTCACTGCCGTTGATGGCCAGCACCGCCATCGCCTCGCCCTTTCGGTTGACGCGGACGACAATGTGCCGCACCAGCCCCGTGTGCGTCTCCTCAACATATGGTTCGACGTGAAAGCGCTTCATCCACCCCAGCACGCGGCGGCAGATTTCGTCCGCCGGCGGCATGGCGTTCGGGCATTGCGCAATTGGGATAATATCGTGGCTGCGCGGCGCGAAAAAGCCCGCCACGGGTTCCTCCACCGTTCCGCCGACAGGCAGCGCCGTCTTATTGCGGTAGTGCGATGGGTCTGCCATGCCCAGCACCGGGGGCACGTCGATGTCGATATGCCCGATGCGGCGGAAGCAGTCCTGCACCTGCTGGCGTTTCGCTTCCAGCGTCGTTTCGTAGGTCATATGACGCCCCGTGCAGCAG
>OIUO01000207.1_pt1 | contig 17577 bp, 17 predicted proteins | sample 1586981 | NCBI WGS metagenome assembly OIUO01 (sample SAMN02674970, study PRJEB24791) | human gut metagenome, SKBSTL043 | isolation source: stool | host: Homo sapiens | place: USA
TTGTGTGATTTATGATAAAAGATTAATCTTTTATCATAAATCACACAATCAGTAATACATAAGTTAAGCTCAATCTTATCTACGTTTAGCAAGGCCTTCACGAATAATTTTTTCTAAGACATCAACAATTTTTTCGTCATTCTCAAAAGCGATGCGTTTAACTTCTTTATATGTGCTCATGCGAAGTTGAACGGTTTTAGTTCTTTCTGTTTCGAATTGGTATGGACTTTTTAGATTTTTAAGTTGTTCAGATGCCTTTTTACTAACTTTGTTTAAAAAATCTTCTGCCATGATAAATTACTCCTCTAACTGTTGAATTCTAAGTAGTTGTTCATTAAGAACCATTTGGTACATTTGGATTGCTCTTTTATCCCAATGGTCTTTATTCCGTATTCCTTCATTAGCAAACGTTTTAACCCGTTCTTGAGTTCTAATTGAGTTTGAAAAGACCCCTTCGCCAAAAAAGTCTTTTGCTTGTGCAGAAATTTCAGTATCAACTTTTGCACGTGGCTTCATTAAGTACAATATGACACCAACTAACTGAAAACTTCCATTGTATTGTTCACGTAGTTCACCTAAATGCGTAGCTGTTTTTAAAGAACTTGTATATGACTGCTTTTGAGTTTGTAAGACAATTGAGATGAAATCTGAAGCCATGATTGCATTATTAGTAAAGACATTTATTGTTGGTGGTACGTCAATAAAAATATAATCGTAATTTTGTTTTAATTTTGAAAGCATTTGTGGTAATAGAATATTACGTTTAACCCGACTAACTTTTTCTACAGCACCAATCCATAAAGATAATGTCCAATCTGTAGGAATCATATCAATTTGGTTTGTAACAGACACAATAGATTTAGACAAATTCCCTCCAAGAAGGCCCTCATATAATGAAAGTTCCGGCTTTAAATCGGCTTTATAAGTCTCCTTCATAATTTCAGTTGCATTTCCCTGGGGATCGAAATCTATCAGTAGTACTTTTTTCCCCTCTTGACCCAATAAATAGGTTTCCATTACAGTCAAGGTGGTCTTACCAACGCCACCTTTAAAGTTGAAGTTTAATAGTGTTTTCCCATTCATAGTAGCACCTACCTTTACATAAACATTTTACCATGATTTATGATTAATCACAAATTTTATATGACTTATGATTAATCATAAATCATATCCATAAAAATATTTACTTAACCTTTGCAGAATGATATGCTTTGTTCATAAACAAAAAATCCCAATCCACTCGGGATTGGGATTTTTGCAGTATTGACAAGTAGCTATCTTGCAGCTACCTAGTCCAAGCAATTTTCACCGCCAAGTTAAAATTGCTTGAACAAATTGTAATCTTGTTTACGTGCTAATTATACCGCAAGCAAACCTTAAAGGGCAAGCAAAGGTAAACTAATTAAAACGAAGATAAGACCAATGGACTAAGTAGCTTCTAATAACTACTTAGTCCATTTTTAGTTCTCAAAAATTAAAAAAGTTGCCGACTGGGCAACCCAGAATAGACACATGCTGGTGAAACTACAAAGCCGATCACGACCAATGTTCACTTTGTAATTCTATTAAAGCATATCAGATTTGTATTTTAAAGCAAGTCAGATGTTTTAGCAACTCTCTTTTGAGACAGCGTGTGTCAGTCAAGAAAGGGAGTTTTTATTATGACAAAATCAACAAATTTTAATTACTATGAAGCCGATAACGTATATGGAGCCTTATTTTTCCAGTTTCCTAAGGTATTAATGTATGGCGAGCAATACAAGCATTTAAGCAGTGACGCTAAATTGGCTTATATGGTACTGAAAGATCGGCTCGAGTATTCTTTGCGCAACAATTGGGTTGATGAAAAAGGACACGTCTACTTTATTTTTACCGTTAAAGAACTACAAGACTTATTTAATTGCGCTACTGAAAAAGCCGTTAAAATCAAAAAAGAATTGCAAACAGCTAATCTATTAAAACAAATTCAAATGGGATTTAATCCTAAAACGAAAAAGAATGAACCAAATCGTCTATACCTTTCTAAACTCGATGTGAAAGCTACTGATGTCTATTTAAGGGGCGAATATGGGCAAAAAGAGCCTGAAACCCTTGCTACGAGCGGAATTTCGAAAATCGAAAGTCCGCATGACTTCGTTGACGACAATCCTCAAACCCTTGCTACGAGCGGAATTTCGAAAATCGAAAGCAATCTATATAAAGACTATAAAAATAATATAGATACTAATAGATACGATATAGATACTCAAAAGTTGGACTTTTCCACAGCCAATTTTTCACCAGCTGAAATTGAAGCCCAAAATCGGGATTTAGTAAAACATGCTGATGAGTTCTTAACTGACGAAGATAATGGTTTGCCGGTCTTCTTAGAACCAGAAGCAGTGCAACTACTTAGCTTTTGGTGCCGTACCCCACAACAAATGCGGCGCTTTATTGGCATTATCTTAAACGCCAAATATGCTGTTGAAAAAGAACATAAGGATTTAGGCGTATGGATTCTATTAGACGATCCTGATTTAAAAAAAATGATGACCAAAACATTAAGACGCTATTTTAATGCCCTAAGAAGCGATGAGAAACATATCAAGAATGTTGAGAACTACCTGTACGGCACCATGCAAAACCTATTTGATGTTTGGTGGAACCAACAAGCGGCTAGAGACTATGCGGCCAAAGACCAAAATATTGATAACGAGCATACTTGGGATTAAAACGCCGCATAAGCTCATTTAAGCCGTTTTAAGTGCTACAGGCATGATTATATTAAAATCGCTTTAAAATCGCTTAGACAGAAGAATAGGGACTTTTAAATGAGTGCCAGAGCTAACCAGGCTAACCAACTCAAAAGTTCAGCCTTTAGATCAACGCCAAGCTCAGGTGATTTGAGGCCAGGGCTTTATCTATTGATAAGGTACTCAAAAGGTAGTATAATGGTAGTAATAAAAGAAAGGAGATGAGACAATCATGGCAGTTAAGGAAAAGAAACGGGTCCAAGTCAAGATTGATAAAGATTTGGCCGATGATACCGAAGCCGTTTTAAGCGAATTGGGCTTAAATCCAACCACGGCCATTAACATGTTTTACAAGCGGATTGTTGCTAATGGTGCTTTACCTTTTAAGGCGTCTTTAAGCGAAGAAGAAAGAGCTAATTTACGCTTTTTAAAGGCGACCGAAGGGACACCAGTCACCGAGTTCAAAGACGCTAAAGAGGTCGCTGATTGGCTCAACGATCCAGATGAGGACTAATGACTTAGTCAGCCTATACGTTAGTTTTGTAGAAACTAACGGTGGCAAGTCTCGACCAGTTTTAATTCGTCGGGTATCAGAACAGACGGTCGAGGCTTTTAAAATTACTAGTCAGTATGAAAAGAAGTCGGCTTATATCAAGCAACAATATTATCCGATTCAAGATTGGTAATCCGCTGGGTTGAAGAAACCTTCCTGGGTCGATCTTGGTAATATTTATTGCTTTCCCAAAGCCGGTTTAAACTTTAAAGAAATCGGTCATTTAAGTAAGCTAGATCAAAATAAAATTTCAGATTTTACGCTTGACCTAAAATCAAAAAGAAGAGGTAAGGGTCAAAAGATAATTCAACAGCGATCAAGTAAAAGGAAGTACAAAGAAAGTGAAGCAGAGCTTACACAAAGAATTCAAAAACAGTTAAAAGACTTTGCTAAACACAATCCAGAAATTAAGCCAAAAAACAATCCTGAAAATAAAAACGATCGGCCTAGTTATTAGGCTGATCGTTTTTGAATTTGTTCGGTTTATGGGCATTAACGTAATTAGCAAATATTTTTAAAAGTTCTTCGGTTTGTTCGACTGATAATTTATCAGCCTGAAAGTATTTTTCGAGTAAGGCTCCTTTTTGAATTAGTCGGCGAGAACGGGCTTTACGGGCTTGCCGATTTTCATAGTATTTAGATTGCCGTAATTTAAAATCTTCTCGCTCAATTTTTTGTTTTAAACGCGCTTGCTGCTCGACTAGTTTTTCATATTGATTAGACATGGAATTTCCCCATCTCGTATGGCTAATGATCTACGGACTTTACCTTTAAAAATTCAGAAAATTGCTGGGCTAAAAGCTTAATCTGATCGTTAGACAAATTAGCATAATCTAAATTGGCTTGACTGATGATTTGTTTACCTAACCGTTGTTCAATCTTATTTTTTTCGTCCTTAATTTTTTGATTAAGGGCTTTTAATTTAGCTTCTTGTTTTTCTAAGTTACTTTGAGACATAACGATCCCTCCAATCATATTAGAAATAATCACCGAAACTATATCATATAAGAAACGTTAAGTCAAAGTATAAAAGTTGAAAAAGCGAAGCGGAAGGCATACACTAAGTTGAAGTTAAGAGAATCAGCAGACCGAGTGAAACGAGGTCAATGCGCACTTATACATAGAATAAATTCTATGTTGTGCTAACCCAAAAATCCTGTATTAGAAGTCGCCGATGGCGACAACAAAGTCAAGCCCATAGAATCAAAGCAAAGAGGTGACTAACATGGCAATTTTTCATATGAGTTTTAGTAATATTAGTGCTGGTAAAGGCCGGAGCGCAATTGCCAGTGCCGCCTATCGAAGTGGTGAAAAACTATTTGATGATAAAGAAGGACGAAGCTATTTTTATGCCCGTTCGGTTATGCCAGAAAGCTTTATATTGACCCCTAAAAATGCGCCAAAATGGGCAAATGACAGGCAGAAACTTTGGAACGAGGTTGAAAAGAAAGACCGTAAGGCTAATTCACGTTATGCAAAAGAATTCAACGTTGCCCTACCAGTTGAATTAACTAATGAGGAACAAAAGACTTTAATCACAAAATTTGTACAAGAAACATTTGTCAATAAAGGCATGGTAGCAGATGTCGCAATTCACCGCGACCATGAAGAAAACCCGCATGCTCATGTTATGCTTACCAATCGTCCATTTAATCCAGATGGAAGTTGGGGATTAAAGTCAAAAACACAATATGTTTTAGATAAAAATGGCAAACAATTATTAACTAAAAATGGCAATCCAAAACAAAGAAAAATCTGGTTAGTAGATTGGGATAAACCGGGAAAAGTTGAAGAGTGGCGGACAGCGTGGGCAAATGAAGTTAATAGCCTATTTCAAGCTAAAGGTATGCCAGAAAGAATTAGCGAAAAATCGTATGAAGAACAGGGCATAGAAAAGACACCAACCAAGCACGAAGGACACAACAGTCAAACCAAAGAAAGAAAAGCATTTAACGAAGCAGTTAAGGAGCAAGACAGAACTAAAAAGCAATATCAAAATAACCAAGAAAAGATTAATAATCAGAAGCACTTTGACGCTTTAAGTCAGCATTTTTCTTTCAATGAAAAACGGTTAGTCAAAGAATTAAGCCATGAGCTTAGAACTTATGTTAGCTTAGAGGGTCTAGATGATAAACGCAGAATGTTATTTAACTGGAAAAACAGCGTTCTTATTAAACATGCGGTTGGGGAAGATGTTAGAAAAGAATTACTAACAATTAACCGTCAAAGTCAGTCACTAGAAAAGGCAGATAAACTGTTAGAAAAGGTTACTAATCGAGTAATTGAGAGATTATATCCAGAGCTAAAACTTGACGAAATTACACCAGCAGAACGGCAAGAATTAATTAAAGAAACCAACAGCGAACAAAAAGTTTTCAAGGGTGAAGAACTACATGATCGCCTATTGATGATTAGAGAAGATTTGATTAATCGTCAATTATTAACTTTCACCAAGCGCCCTTATGTCAGTTGGCAATTGTTAAGTAAGCAAGAAACAAGGGATAAGGAAAAGCTAACCCAGATTTTGAGCAAACATGGTAATTCCCTTGAAGACTTAGAAACAGCAAATAGGGGAGTTCTAGTCAATTACAGTCCAGTTGAGCAAGGACAAATTAAGCAAGCCGTTAAGGACTTGCGGACAATTAAGGCAGTTAAAGAGATTGTTCAAACACAGTATCAAGCGGTATTGAAACAAGCATTCCCAGATACCCCAATAGATAAAGCACCGATTGAGAAACAGGAACAAGTTTATACCGCTTTGATGTACTACAATCCGAGTTTAAAGGCTTGTCAGCTGGAAACGATTAAGGCATGGCAAAAAGAACCGCCAGTAGTCTTTACCCATGAAGAGCATGAACAAGGATTAGCTTATTTAACAGGCGAAAAATCGCTTAATGATTTAACTAATAAGCAACTCCAAAGAGTAATGAAGTATGACGGTACTAGACAGTTATTCTTAGGGGAATGTGAGAATGACCCAGCAATTAAAGACAGTCGGATTAAGGCAGTACGGCAAGAGATTGCCAATGGCCAAAGTCAGGACGATCAAAAACGACAAAGTCAACTTTCAGACTATGAACCGTTTAACTACAAAGAAGTTACCCCTAGTCACTACCTAGAAATCGCCTTTAGTGACGCATTATTAGGAATCTTGTATTCAAGAAGCGCAGACCGCAGACGAAGCAAACAAGCCAAAGGTTTACGAGAAACCGAATGGGAAATGACGAGAAAACAGCGGCAACATCAAACGAGAAACCGGCATGATGATTTTGGCTTACATATGTAGTTAAACTATATGACTTTAAAATGTTACCGAAAAGAAGTAATTCATAATGCATTAAGTGAGATTCAATCGTCAGCAAAAAGGCGATTGATATTACTGATGAATTAACCCAAAAACTAGGCTTACAAGAAGAACAAAAAGAAAGCAATAATCTCAAAGCTGAAACGAAACAAGAAACAACTTCTGAAAATAAGCAGCCAACCAACAACAATAACAAATCATTAAGTGATCGTGTCCAAGCGCAACTTAATAAATTTATCAAACAAAACCCAGATATGAAGAAGCCCGAACAAGAACAGACACAAGAATTAAAAATGTAGTTTGGAGCAATCAAGATGAAAAATTTAAGTTGGTTTAACCTGTAAGGCTTTAGCACTTCCTTGGTCTTATTAATTTATCCAAATATATATGAATGAAATTATGAGCTTTTCTTGACTAATTTGATTTATGCTTTAGTACAGTTTATAATCAATAAGTTGTTTAGAAAGGGGTCAGCAAGTGGTCAAAGAATTTAAAGAATTCATTTCTCGTGGCAATATGATGGACTTAGCTGTTGGAGTTATTATTGGTTCAGCTTTTACTGCCATTGTTAATTCTCTAGTTAAGAATTTAATTAATCCATTAATTGGTTTATTTATTGGAAAAATTGATCTTTCAAATCTAAAACTCACTATTGGTGAAGCAACTTTTAGGTATGGTAGTTTCTTAAATGCCGTTATTAACTTCTTAATTATTGCTCTGGTAGTATTTATTTTAATGAAATTAGTTAATAAATTTACAATCAAAAAAGAAGCAGAAAAAGAAACGCCAGCTCCTAGCAACGAAGAAATTTACCTTCGTCAAATTAGAGATGCACTACAAGAAAAGAAAATCTTGCGATAACAGGACTTCTCAGTAGAGCCGTTTAATACGACGGTGAACATAAATTTAATCCAACAATTAAAGCCTTCAGAATCCTCATTTTGAGATTCTGAAGGCTTTTTAATCTGTTCCGGTGACTTCTTTTATAACCAAATTTAATTTTGGCTTTGATCTGCAAGTCTTCGCGCTTGGGTAGCTAATCCTGCAAACTTATCTACATAACCTGCAAGACTTTTATCCTGTCCTAAAATTTCTTGTCCAAATTTATGTTACGCACCTCGCCTTTATCTCGTAATGGTGTGCTTTTTATGTCTGTTGTAACGATACCAATAAAGTGATTTTCGGCGACTATGCAAGCTAATTCTACTTAAAACTTATACGTCACCTTCTGGCTCACCTAAGCAACCAATCTAAAACATATTCAACATTGATTCCATTAATATCTCCAGCATCAAATTGGTTCAGAGTAAGTACGACCTTTTTATAACCATCCGGAATAAATCGTAAGTTATCAGTCTCACGTTTATTAGCATCTGGTATTTGCTGAGTAATTTGATAGTACTCAATTGTAGATCCTTTGCGGGCAATAAAATCAATTTCTTTATCGTTATACTTACCAACATCGATTGAATAGCCACGACGAAGTAATTCAATGTAAACCACATTCTCTAATTGGTGACCGAGATTATCGATAGCATCTTTGTTAAGCAGAGTATTACGTAGGCCATTATCAACAAAATAGTATTTATGCTGGGTACTAAGCCATTTTTTGCCGCGTAAGTCGTAACGATTTGTTTTATAAAATAAAAAGGACTGTTGTAATAGGTCTAAATAATTAATAACTGTTGATGTTGAAATTTTGAAGCCATTGGATCTTAAAGTATTAGCAATTTTAGTTGCAGAAACTAGATTGCCAATTTCGCTCATTAAATAGTCACAGACAGCAAGGAGAGCCTGATCGCTATTAGCTTTTAGACGCGAAGAAACGTCACTTAGAATAATCGAATCAAAGATTCCACGTTTTAAAGCGTCTTTAAGATTAGTATTAGGAGCAACATCAACCGCTGGAAATCCCCCCTCTAATAAATAGTCTTTAAATAGTTGATAGACCTTTTCTGGGGATCCATTTTTAAAGTCATAATATTCCTTGAATGATAATGGATAAACTTTAAGTTGAACGTATCTTCCAGTTAACAGCGTAGCAAGTTCACTGGATAATAGGAATGCGTTCGAGCCAGTGATATAAATATCAGCGTCCATATCAACTCGAAAGCTGTTAATGGCCTTTTCCCACTCTTTAACGTATTGAATTTCGTCAAAGAAGAGATAATTTTTTTTATGATGGTTTTGATGTTGGTGGACATAGTCATATAGATCTTTAGCATTACGAATGTTGATAAAAGCAAAATTTTCAAAATTAATGTGAATAATTTGATCATCTTGAATACCATCACCTTTAAGTTTTTGAATAAACATATTCATCAAAAAGGTTTTTCCTGAACGCCGAATACCAGTAATTACTTTAATAGCCTCGTTATCTCGAAAATCTTCAAGGAATTGCATATATTGAGGGCGGTTAATGTAGTTCATATTAGCTTTTGCTCTCTTTCTATTTTGTATACAAGATATTATATCACCATTTTATATTTTATTTTGTGTACTATACAAAATTCAAAAAAATTAATTTTTGTTACGTAAGAGATACAAATGTATCAAGATTAAAATAAATCTGTCGACTTTGAATCAAAGATACAGATACTTCGAAATACGGACACTGCTATCAAAGAAAATTATGAAATATTAATCTTGTGAATTAGTTTTTGACGATGATAGTCGTATTCGTAGCTTCTTAAATTTTTTGAAACGCCTTTTCTGCGTGGCAATGCTTATCCCTGTTTTGCGTTCAATCATCTTATAGGTCATACCTTGCTGTCTTAATTCGTAAGCCAGTTGAATTTGTTCATCACTATAAGTTTGGGGGCGACCCTCTCTAAAATTCGGGTCATGGGCTTTTGCATACATTTTGCCTTCTTGTGTTCTCGTAACAATCATATCTCTTTCAAATTGAGCAAAGGCACTAAAAATGGTAAAGATGAGCTGGCCAGTTGGTGTATTATCAATTACTCCCATATTTAAGATGTTGACCTTGATATTTTGCTTAAATAATTTCTGAATGAGTTCTAGAGCTTCGGTTGTGTTTCTGGCGAACCTATCTAATTTAGTCACAATTAAAGTATCATTTACTTTTAACTCGTTAAGTAGTTTTTGAAACTCTGGTCGTTGGGTAGTCGTGCCTGTATATTTTTCTTGAAAAATTTTGTCTGCGCCAGCTGACTTTAACAAGTCAATTTGATTTTCGAGTTTTTGGTCACTGGTGCTAACTCGTGCGTAACCGTATTTCATGCTTTTTTACTCCTTACTAATGAACCTAAGATACGAGCTATTATATAACTAATAAAATCAAGGGTACAAAAATAAGCTCACAACTGTTAAGTTATGTCTTTTGAACTTGGAGTGAGAATGTAGTCAAGTGCTAGGTGTGGAGATTTTTTTGTGGACTTCAAAAAAATACTACCCGTTCTTGACGGAATGAAACGACACACTGAAACGGCTGAAAGCCAAAGTTAGTTACACTAACTTTGCTTTCCTGCCACACGGCGAGTGGGCGAGTGAGTTTGAGCGGGGGAAAAAAATTCCTCTCATTATTGCGGTCAAGCTGGTTCAGCTTGTGGGTGTGGGTAAAACCCACGGTTTGTCTTGAATTAAAAACAGAAAGTTACTTTTTATAAGCAAAATTGTAGACAGCTGACATCTATCGTGCTATTTTGTAAAAGAAATATGTTACTGATAAAAAATAAGTAGTAAGAATTTGGATTAGGAGTCTAAGTATGAGACATTTTAAGAATATTATTATTGGTTTTGGTAAAGCTGGTAAGACTTTGGCAGGGAGCCTGACAAGTCATGGCGAAGAAGTGCTTTTGATTGAAAAAGATCCAATGATGTACGGCGGAACATGTATCAACATCGCATGTTTGCCAACTAAGAACTTGGTAATTAACTCTCAAAGAGGAGTTAAGTATGAAGAAGCTTTCGAAACTAAGGAAGCTATGACAGCAAAACTACGCAACAAGAACTACCACAAGGTAGCAGACCAAGACTTGGCAACTGTGCTTGATGCAAGTGCTGAATTTATTGATGATAAGATAATCAAGGTAACTGATGAATCAGGTACAGAAGAATTAACATTCGACCGTCTTTTCATTAATACTGGTGCCGAAAGTAATGTACCAAATATTGATGGCCTAAAGATTGACGATAAGATATTGACTTCAACTGAAATGCTTGCTAAAAAAGAACTTGCTAAGAATCTGGTTATTTTAGGTGGTGGACCAATCGGACTTGAATTTGCTTCAATGTACGCTGGCTTTGGCAGTAAAGTAACTGTAATTGAACCAATGCCAAGTATCTTGGGCCGGTTTGAACCAGAAATTGCTCAGGCAGCTAAGGCTGATATGGAAGCAGATGGCGTTACCTTCATGCTTAAGTCTTCTTTGACCAAGGTTGAAGAAACTGAAGCTGGTCTTAACTTAACTGTTGAAACCGAAGATGGTGTTAAGGACTTGCAAGCAGACGTGATGCTTGTGTCAGTTGGCCGCCACCCAGCCACTGCCGCCCTTCACCTAGAAAAAACCAGTCTTGAAGTTGGCCAAAGAGGCGAAATTGTTGTTAACGACAAGCTTGAAACCAGTGTTCCTAATATCTACGCTATGGGTGATGTTGCCGGTAGCTTGCAATTTACCTACATCTCGCTTGATGACTGGCGGATTATGGACAATCAACTCTTTGGTGACAAGACTAGAACTAAGAAGAATCGTCCAGTTTTTGCTAACTCAATCTTCATTAAGCCAGCAATTTCTTCAGCTGGACTAACTGAAAGCGAGTTAAAGGCCCAAGGTAAAGCTTACAAGGTCTTAACAATGCCTGCAGCTGGTGTGCCAAAGGCCCAAGTCATCGGCAACCCAAGAGGCTCATACAAGGCTTTGATTGACCCAGAAACCCACGAAATCTTAGGTGCTACTATTTACGCTGAAGAAGCTTACGAAACTATCAATGTCATTACTTTAGCAATGCAGCACCACTTAAAGGCTGAAGACTTGCGTGACCAAATTTATGCTCACCCAACTATGACCGAAGCTCTTAATGACTTATTCAAATTCTAAAAACTAAAAAAACTGACTTATCTCATAACTTGAGTAAGTCAGTTTTTTATCGCCTATTTTCTTTTCTATTAGATTGCCTTTACAAGCTGGTTGGGAGTGTAAATTGATACCTTGAGGGTATTGAAAAAGGGAAAGCCTTCCCCGTATGATTGAAATCGCTAAAAACCAATCAGAATACGGAGGCTTTCCCCATGAACCAGTTTAACAAAGATATTATCGCAGCGCTATCTTCAGACAAAGATATTACCCTGAATGAAGTCTTACGTCGTCAAATTGAAGTGGCCGCTAATCAGTTCCTTCAAAATGAACTGACTGCGGTGCTAGGCTACGAACCACATACTCGGATCGACCGATCAAAAGACGACGTGAACTACCGGAACGGGACGTACACCCGCACGATCGACACTGAGTACGGTGAAATTAATCTGACGATCCCACGGGACCGGTTAAACAAGTTTCAAAACGCCCTCTTCCCTCCTTACGTGCGTCGGACTGATGGACTGGAGGAAATGGTCATCAAGATGTACTCCAAGGGCGTCACAACTCGTGAAATCGCTGATATGGTTGAGAGAATGTACGGCCACTACTACTCACCAACCACGGTTTCAAACATCACTAAGCGGACGGAACACCTGGTTGAAGAGTTCCACGAGCGCAAATTCAAGTACTCACAGTACGTCTGTGTGTTCCTCGATGCTACTTACATTCCGTTACGCCGTGGTACCGTTGAACGAGAAGTCGTTAACGTAGCGATCGGAATTCGAAGTGACGGCGGTAAGGAAGTTCTTGACTACAGTATCGCACCGACCGAGAACGGAGCCGCTTGGTCTGAACTACTCCAGGGATTACGCGCACGGGGGATTAAAGATATTCAGTTGTTCATCGCCGACGGTTTAGTTGGACTTCAATCTGCGATTGAGGCTAACTACCCGCAGGCGAAGTTTCAACGGTGCTGGGTCCACGCAGAGCGCAACCTTTTAGGGTACGTTCGCAAAAACGATCGCAGGGAGATTATCACCGACTTTAAGGCTATTCGGCAAGCAGAGAACCTACAAGCCGCCAAAGAACGATTGGCGGCTTTCAGTGCTAAGTGGGAGTCCAGTTATAAGCGTCGAATCAAGAATCTAGTCCAAATGGAGGAGCTATTCACGTTCTTCAGTTTTCCAACTGCGATCCGTCAGACCATCTACTCGACGAACCTAATTGAGTCGTTCAATAAGAGCCTGAAGAAGATGGTCCGACGTAAAGAGCAGTTCCCAAACGAAGGGGCCCTCGATCGCTTTATCATGACGCAAGTGATGGAGTACAACGATAAATTTGAGAATCGAGCACATCGGGGATTCAAGGACTGTCACGACACGCTTGATTCGATGTTTTAGAATCGCCAATTCATGCGGGCGAAGTTTCCTTTTTTACACAACATTCTTGACACTCTCGTTCCCAACACCACCAATTGTTAATTCTAATTCATTTTTCATCGAAAATTGACATTTATAATTGTGTGTGCTATCACTAACTACCAATAGGGGAATCACTTTATTCCCCTATTCTTCGTGGGTTGCATCCGAAATACCTCAGCTCGAAGTAACGCCACGTTAAAAACAAAAGGAGGTAACTTTTATGTTACAGAAGATTGCGAAGTCGAAGAGTTTTGATTTGCTTGGGGTTCTGATTGTCGTTGCCATCTCAATTGCTTCTGGTTACCTAACCGAAACCCTCGCTGACGTCACGCATTGGGGCCACTGGACGGTCTTCGTTCCCTTTGGAATCATCTCGATTATCAATTCGATTCTCTCGATTTATTCAACTCGGCTGACCGGCCGAATGAATAACCTGGGGAACGTGGTTGGGATCGCGAACGTGGTGCTTTCCGGGACGATTGATTACATTCTGGGAAACCAGGCAGCCGTCATCACTTACCCAGTGACCTTCATCATCTACACGGTGGCGATCGAACACTGGAAGCGGACTGAGAAGTACAAGAGCTCCAAGCCAATGACGGGCGCTAAAGGGGTGCTCACCATCATCGGCATGTTCATCCTATCCTTGCTCTTCTCGTTTGGAACCAACTACATTGGCTGGACGAACGGCCTTACTGATCCCCTCTTCTGGATCACCGTTATCGCCTTTGGCTTGAGCCTGGGTGCTAACGTCCTCAACGCCATGAAGTTTGAAATGCAGTGGAAGTTCTGGGTCCTTTACGACTTTATTCAGTTAGCGAAGGCCGGAATTCAGGGCAACTTCGCTAACATTGGTAAGTATGTTTACTATATCATCAACGCCATCGCGGCCCTTGCCTTCTGGCGGGACCCGCTCGAAGTCACCCCTGCCTCCAAGGTGAGCCAGAAGGTTGACCGCGCCTAACTAAAAAGCACCCAACTATATCTTCAAGCTTAACGGTCCACGCGCAACGTATTCGCTAGACATTATGGTTTTACCATGGGCCAGGCATGTACCGTATTTAGTAGAGAAATAAAAGCGGACGGTTAACGCAGATATTGCGTAAGTCGCCCGCTGTTTTCGTCTTAACCACGGATTCTGGGGACCCTCAGTGGTTAAGAATCAATCCGATTCGTAAATTTTGTTCTTGATTTCTTAGTGCTGTTATCCTCTTGACTGGTGGAAAAAGTTGTCTGGAAGGTTGGTTTGATTATAGCCACTTGATCATCAGCGCGAATAAGCTAATCTTTGTCCGCAACGTAATTCCCGGTCGAATATATCTGGGCGGTCTGGTTCCGCGTAATCGTGGAACCTTCCATGTGGTTACTGTTATAAGAAAACTCAACTTGTGACCAATCATAGAGGCCGCCTGACTGACGTGAATCTCGTTCCCTTCCTAATGCGTAGGAAATATCGTAGTTCATCTAATCACCACTATTTACTTAAGAAATAACTATGATAGAATCCAGCTGAATTATGAGATGTCCATTAGTCACGGTGACTTCGTAATTCAGCAGCATGTGTTTGTTTGTGAATTTGCGAGCTACCAACAGGTAACTCTTTTCAGCTCTGGCTAGAGATTTGATCTTGGCGGTACAACAAGTTTTGAGTATAATGAGGTTTGTAGAAACAGGACGGTCTAAAAACTCGTGGTTCAATATCCCATTATTCCTGGTGGGGAATCCTGAACAGTTATTTAACTGCATCTAGTTAGGGTACCGTTTATGAGACTCTACACTGGAAATCCTCGTCAGTATCAGGGTTTTCTTTTTTCGTTGTCTACTTAGTAATTTCCCTGTATTAATTGAGTAGGCAAAAGACCAAAAAGGTATTAACGCCAAGAAGGGGAGTGGTGGATAGTATAGATAAGTAGATGGTTTTGTATACAAAGCGTGTTCTAAGGAGAGGAAAAATGAAAAGAATTCGAACGTTTCTATCTTTGTTGATAATTGTAGGCGGAATTTTTGCAGCCCCAATTCAAACTATGGCTGCCACTAATATAAATGGGACACCATCTGTAGCTAGCAGTCAAAGTAAGGGTGACTTACCTAGCATCGATCAAGCACAAAGTTCCAAATCAAAGTTTGCCAGTTCTGCAAAAACTAATGATATTCCACAAAATGTTACGAAAAATGAAAATAAAGTCAGCCAAAAAGCATCCAATGAGCTTGGAAACAATGAAGGTGTGAGAGGCCCATCTTCTAGTATTGATATTACTATTAGCAATTCCAAGTTAACCACTAATAGTATTGAAGGACGCTTTGCCACTGAATTTAAATTCGATTTCTCAGTTCCAGATTCAGCCAAATCTGGGGATACAACAACTATTTCATTACCGGATCAGTTAGATTTCCAACGATCTCAGAAGTTTAATATTTATGCACCTGATGGCAAAACTGTTGTAGCTACAGCAGTTATCGATAAGCCCAGCAAATCACTTGTTCTAACCTACACCGATTACGTTGATTCACATGACTCAATAAGTGGCCATATTGATATGCAAGTAACGGCCGCTACAAGTGAAATTAATAAAGAAGAGACCATACCAGCGGAAATCAAGATTAATGGGCACACCGTTACTATTGATAGCTCTGGTATAAAACACAGACCTTCCAAGGGTGATACAGCAACAGACTTTTGGAAGTACGGATATGTTGATTATGACAATAACAAGAATGAAATTGTCTATCACGTCAACATTAACGCCTCTATGCAAAATGTCAGTAATGTAGTTATCTCAGATAGTTTGGTTTCAGATGGTTTTTCTTATGTGCCCGGAAGTTTTTCTATTTCTAAAGGAAATTGGGAAAGAAATTCTGAGAACTATTGGAGATTGAGCAATCCACAAGATGTGACAAACCAACATAACATCAATATTAATTCAAGCAATAATGCTTATACAGTGAAATTGGGCAATATATCTGAAGGTTATGCAATTGTCTACCGGGTTAAGTCAAACCATCCATTACTTAATGGCGAACTGGTCGAGAATGATGTTAGCTATAAATCTAATAAGAAGGTAATAAACAGTTCTATAAATAGAGTTCTTTACCAAGAGGCTAATGGCAAAGCTAATGGATATAATTATAGTTTAACTATAAATAAAGAGGATGAATCTGGAGCCCCACTTGCAAATGCTGTTTTTTCTGTTATTCGCAAGTCAACTAATGGGGTTGTTGGAACCATAACTACTGGTCCTGATGGTAGAGGAACAATTTATGGTCTTCTAAAAGATGATTATATTATACGTGAAACTTCGGCTCCATCGGGATATACATTGGCTAAAGATGTTATTGTTTCAGCTGATAGTTTCGACTCTAGGGGAGCAACAGCAACGATCACAGATAAGAAAGCTGTTACTACCGTTTCAGGTACAAAGACTTGGAAGGATAACAACAATCAAGATGGAATCCGCCCAAGTTCAATCACGGTGAACTTGTTGGCTAATGGTCGGCAAGTCGCAAGCAAGACGGTTAGTGCTAGCAATAACTGGCAATACAGTTTCGACAACTTAGCCGCTTACGCTAATGGTCAGAAGATCACCTACACGGTAACGGAAAATGCCGTTGCGGGGTACACCAGTACTGTTGATGGTTACAATATTACTAATACCCATAATCCGACAACACCTAAGAAGCCCCAGGTTCCTAATAACCCGACAACGCCTAAGGAACCTCAAGTTCCTAATAATGGGAATAAGGTAACACCAAAGGCTTACACTCAAGGTAAAACCTACGAAAAAACAGGTAAATTACCTCAAACAGGTAATGAATCATCAATGGGTATGATGTTAATTGGACTAGTGACGTTATTGCTAAGCTTAGGTTTAGTAGTTATAAGTAGATTTACTATTTAATCATGATTGAATGATCATAAGCACTCCACAACGAACCGGGTTGAATCTTAACCATTGATGGTATCTCAGATCCCTGGGTTCAAACAAAAATAGCGGGCGACCAACGCAGTTTTCTGCGTTAGTCGCCCGCTTTGGTTTCTCTATTAAACACGACACGTGGCCTGAATTTCTGGAGCCCGGTCCTTTAGATTAAGGGCATTGTTAATCACATTGCGTAATAATTTTAACGGTGATTTCTTGATTGTTTCCTCGATTAACTAGTCGGCTTTGTGTTTTTAGGGCGTTAGCTTTTCACAACCGGGGTCTTAAAAAGAGCATTCAAGGCTTCAGACATTGTTGGATGAGTATAGATCATGTCGCGTAATCTTTCGTAAGGTAATTTGGCCTTCATTGCCAATGCAATTAGATTGATGGTTTCATGAGCCTCAGCGGCATACAATGTTGCCCCTAAAATAAGGTGTGTTTTTTGATCAACGATCACCTTATAAAGCCCGCGTTGATTCTCCAAGACCCGGGCCTTTGGAATCGCCTTAACTGATAGCTTGAAAGTTTGAAAGTTATAACCTGCACTCTTGGCCTGATGTTCATTTAAGCCAACGTTGGCCAGCGGTGGATTTAGGAATGAAGCAGTC
>OIUO01000236.1_pt1 | contig 16176 bp, 10 predicted proteins | sample 1586981 | NCBI WGS metagenome assembly OIUO01 (sample SAMN02674970, study PRJEB24791) | human gut metagenome, SKBSTL043 | isolation source: stool | host: Homo sapiens | place: USA
GGGCAGAGGTCGTGCTGCAAAATCATCCTGAGGTTGTAGCCGTAGTAAAAGATGATAGGCAAATTGAGTATCAGGGTAAAGCCTATTCGCTTTCTGCGTTGGCTCAAAAAATCATGCAGACGACTTATCCGCTACAAGGGCCGGTGCATTGGCTTTATCAGGGAAGAAAACTGCGAGATATTCGAGTGGAACGAGAAGAAGCAGGTTTGTATGAGTAAAAGGCGGGTGTGAAAATGTCCTTTTTCAATATCGTTGCGGCTACCAATGAAGATACCGTTGTTGCCACCTATGAACCCTCCAAGGTGCGCTCTGACAGCTACCAGAGTGAGGCAGAACTGGAGAAAGAGTTTATCCGGCTGTTGTGCGAGCAGGGCTATACCTATCTGCCGCTGCATACCGAGGATGAACTGATTGCTAACCTCCGCAGCCAACTGGAAGAGCTGAACCACTACCAGTTTTCCGATACGGAGTGGCGGCAGTTTTTCAGTGATGTAATTGCCAACCCCAACGAGCATATTCCCGAAAAGACCCGGAAGATTCAGGAAGACAATGTGCAGGTATTGCACCGGGATGATGGCAGTTCTAAAAACATCACGCTGATCGACAAGAAGAACATCCACAACAACCGCCTGCAGGTCATCAACCAGTATGAGGTAAAACAAGCAGACGGCGCACGGCATGATAACCGCTATGATGTGACGATTCTGGTCAACGGCTTTCCACTGGTTCATGTGGAACTGAAGCGGCGCGGGGTGGCCATCCGGGAGGCGTTCAACCAGATCAACCGCTATCAGCGGGATTCGTTCTGGGCGGGCTGTGGTTTGTACGAGTATGTGCAGATTTTTGTGATCTCCAACGGCACAAATACCAAGTACTACTCCAACAGCACCCGCTACAATGCCATCAAGGACGCCAAACACGGCAAGATGAAAAAGGAAAAGACCAGCAATAGCTTTGAATTCACCTCCTACTGGGCCGATGCGAATAACCGTGTGCTGACGGATCTGATCGACTTTACCCGGACATTCTTTGCAAAGCACACGATCCTGAGTGTGCTGACCCGGTATTGCATCTTTACCTCAGAAAAGATGCTGATGGTGATGCGCCCATATCAGATCACTGCAACCGAGAGGATATTGAACCGCATCGAGATCGCCAACAACTACAAAAAGTATGGCAGCATCGAGGGCGGCGGCTACATCTGGCACACCACTGGCTCCGGCAAGACGCTGACCTCCTTCAAGACAGCACGGCTGGCATCGCAGCTGCCCTACATCGACAAGGTGCTGTTTGTGGTAGACCGCAAGGACTTGGACTATCAGACCATGAAGGAATATGACCGCTTCGAGAAGGGAGCGGCAAACTCCAACACCAGCACCACGATTTTGAAACGCCAGTTGGAAAACCCGGAAGCACATATCATCATTACCACCATCCAGAAGCTGGCGACCTTCATCAAGAAGAATCCGGGACACGAAGTTTACCAGAAACACGTCGTGATCATCTTTGACGAGTGCCACCGCAGCCAGTTCGGTGATATGCACAAGGCCATTGTTCACAATTTCAAAAAGTACCACCTGTTCGGATTTACAGGAACGCCGATTTTTGCAGTCAACGCAGGAAGCTCCACTGATCCACGCTATTTCACCACAGCGCAGACGTTCGGCGACCAACTGCACACCTACACCATCGTTGATGCCATCAACGACAAGAATGTGCTGCCGTTCCGTGTGGATTACATCAAAACAATGGACGCAGAGCCAGACATGGACGATAAACAGGTTTGGGATATCGACCGGGAAAAGGCGTTCATGGCACCCAAGCGTATTTCTCTGGTGACAAAGTACATCCTTGACCACTTCGACCAGAAAACCTATCGGGGAGACAAATCGTATGAATTTAATCTGCTGACGAATGTGGCAGAGGTGGCCTCTGCCCAGCGTGGTGCGGTGGATGAAATCAAGCAAAAACAGCGCGTCAGCGGTTTTAATTCGATTTTCTGCGTGGCATCTGTGCCGATGGCAAAGTTGTATTATCAGGAGTTCAAAAAACAGATGGCGGCAGACCCAACCAAGCGGCTGCGCATTGCTACCATTTACAGCTATGGAGCCAATGAAGCAGAAACAGACGGGATTCTGGATGAGGAAAACCCGGAAGATACCTCCAATCTCGACCAGAGCAGCCGGGATTTTCTGGATGCCGCCATTCAGGACTACAACGAGATGTTCCATACGAACTACTCGACGGATGGTGAACGGTTCCAGAATTACTACAAAGATGTATCGCTCCGCATGAAGAACAAGGAACTTGATCTGCTGATCGTGGTCAACATGTTCCTGACGGGCTTCGATGCCACGACCCTGAATACCCTTTGGGTGGACAAGAACCTGAAGATGCACGGTCTGATTCAGGCGTTCAGCCGGACAAACCGTATCTTGAACAGCATCAAGACTTTTGGCAATATCGTCTGCTTCCGCAACCTGCAAAAGCGGGTGGATCATGCGCTTGAACTTTTTGGTAATAAAAATGCAGGTGGCATCGTTCTGTTGCGCAAATACGCAGATTACTATGAAGGCTATGATGAGGAGGGAAAACACCATCAGGGCTATACGGACATGATCGATGACCTGACGCAGAAGTTCCCGCTGACAGAGCCGCAGATCGTCGGAGAGCAGAACCAGAAAGATTTTATCGTGCTGTTTGGTGCACTGCTACGGATGCGGAACTTGCTGTCTTCCTTTGATGACTTCAAGGGCAACGAGATGATCTCGGAACGGGATTTACAGGACTATTTGGGCCGCTATCAGGACTTGCGGGACGAATGGCGCAACAAGAAGCACGATGAAACCAAAGAGGATATCACGGATGATGTGGTGTTCGAGGTGGAGCTGATTCGGCAGGTCGAAATTAACATTGACTACATTCTGATGCTGGTCAAAAAGTACCATGACACCCATTGCGATGACAAAGAAGTGCTCATCACGATTCGCAAGGCGATTGATGCCAGCCCGGAACTGCGCAGCAAAAAGCAGTTGATTGAAACCTTTATTGCAGGGGTTAACGATGTGGATGACGTGATGGCAGAGTGGAACACCTTTGTGTCCGAACAGCGGGAGAAAGAGCTTGCAAAGATCATCCAAGAGGAAAAGCTGAAGGAGCCGGAAACGCGCAAATATCTGGCCAATGCGTTCCGTGATGGTGAGATCAAAACTGTGGGCACTGATATTGACAAGCTGATGCCGCCTGTTTCCCGCTTTGGCGGCGGTGGCCGTGCGCAGAAGAAGCAGGGCGTGATCGATAAGTTAAAGGGGTTCTTTGATAAGTTCTTTGGGGTTGGTGGAAGTTCGATGGCAGAGGATGATAAGTACCAATAATAAATGATGGCAGCGTTTCGCAAGTTGGAGTGAAGGAATAAAATGAAAATTAGAATACCAGACTTAAATGGACAAAAACAATATATTGAAAATAAAAGTTCAATTGTTCTGATAGGAGCAAATGGTGCAGGAAAAACGAGAATGAGCGTGTGGATTGATGAAAACAATCCGGAGTATTCTGTGCATCGGATATCTGCACAGAAATCACTTAATATGCCCCAAAAGGTAAGTCCTACGGAAATGAACACGGCAGAAGAGGAACTTCTTTATGGAACGACATTTGAGGATAAAGATTGGCTAAGGAACTATGGCAAAAAAATGAATAGATGGGGAGATTCCCCGGAAACATTTCTACTGAATGATTATGATAAATTGATGCAGTATTTAATGACCGAGGAATATGAAAAAGCGATTGAATATAGGACAGAGCACAAAAACGGGGTGGAGGATTTTGATAATATAACTCGCTTGGAAAGAATAAAAGGAATATGGGAAAATGTTATTATACACCGTAAATTGAAAATAAGTGCTGGAAAAATAGAGGTTTTAAATCATTCAAATGATGGCTACTACAATGGTAGCGAAATGAGCGATGGTGAAAGGGCTGTTTTTTACTTTATAGGTGAAGCGCTATGTGCAAAAGAAAATAGTTTAATTATTATTGATGAGCCTGAAAATCATCTTCATAAATCAATTTTGCCACGGCTATGGGACGCAGTTGAAAAAGAAAGAGAAGACTGTGTGTTCCTGTACATAACACACGATCTTGAATTTGCAAGAAGCAGAATGCAGTCGCAAATTATATGGGTAAAAGAATTTGAAAAAGAGAATCAGTGGCAATATGAGTTGCTGGATGATGCAGATGCATCGGATGGATTAAAACTTGAAATTTTAGGAAATCGACAAAATGTTTTGCTGGTAGAGGGTACCCAGACTCGAAGCATTGATAAAAAACTATACTCGAAGCTGTATCCGGAATATAATGTAATCTCCATGGAAAGCTGCAATGCTGTGATTCAAGCCGTAAAGACATATGGACAAACAGGACAACTCCATTATATGAAGGTAAAAGGAATCGTTGACAGAGATCGACGTTCTGATAGTGAAGTGGAAAAGCTGAGGTCTCAAAATATTTTTGTGCCCAAAGTGGCAGAGGTTGAATCACTTTTTCTTTTGCCGGAGGTAATTGAAGCAGTAGCTCAGAAACAAGACAAGGAACACCCAGAAGAAATTGTCAGAAAAGTTAAGGAAAGAACGATAGAATTCCTGAGTGCGCATAAAAATAGTCAAGCACTACTATTTACCCAGCAGAGATGTTTGAACTACATAACGGAACAAGTAAGCACGAAGGCATCTACAATGGAACTCTATAAAAACAATTTAAACAACATACATGCGAATTTGAATGTTGAAGAAATTTATACGCAAGAACTTAGTATAATTGACAAAATAATAAGCGAAAAGGATTTCATGTATGCCTTGAAAATCATTAATGATAAGGGACTGCTGCCGGATACGAAACTTCCGAATGAATTTGGTTGGAAAAAAGAATACTATATTGATTATGTGTTAAAACTTGTTTCTAAAAGGGATGAAGTTGGCAACAGGTTAAGGGAAAACATGAGGAGATACGTTTTTGAAGAATGAAAAGTAATAGACAAACTTGCAGTTGCATCTTGAACGTAAATACGTTATAATACTCACAGAGAGCTCACTGGTTGCGTGATACTATCCTGATACTAAAAAACCAGCAAGCTACATTCACCACGGCAATCTCATGGAAAAGAGAACATCCAAGAACAGACAAACTAAACAAATTTGTTTAGTTACAATCTAAACTTACCGGGGCTTTTTTTGACATCGTGACATCACAAAACGGGCCGTGACATCACCTGTTTTCGGCCTAGCCGAGTGACATCAAATTGGAGTCATCGTTGTTAGAAGTGGGAGAGCCGATGGCCTCCAGCTTCGACACAAGCTCCTGCTGCTTGTTGGGGTACAAATGGGCATAAGTTCGCATGACGACGGGAATAGTATCGCCGATGCGCCTCGCCACCAGAACGACGGAATAGCCTAGCTCAATACAGAGAGAAACGTGGCTGTGCCGAAGATCATGGACGCGAATGTCCGGCAGATAGGTTATATAAAAAATGAGAGGGCTCACAAGTCCTCTCATTTTTGTGTATCCGGAAATTAAATTTTTCCCTCGCCGTCCAGTGCTTCTTCCAGCGTGTGCCAGGCCAGTACGGCGCACTTGACGCGGGCGGGGACATGGGCAATGCCCTGCAGGGCGGCCACGTCTTCCAGATCATCCAGCTGCTCCGGCGTGATTTTGCCCTTGATCATATCAAAATACAGGCCGATGAGGCGGCGGGCGTCCTCCACGGTGCGGCCCTTGACCAGGTCGATCATCAGGGAAGCAGAGGCCTGGGAGATGGCGCATCCTGTGCCGATGAAGCCGGCATCCTCGATCTTTCCGTCCTTGACCCGGAGCTGCAGGGTGATGTCATCGCCGCAGCTGGGGTTGACGCCCTCCAGGCTGTGGGTGGCACCCTCCACCGGGTGACGGTTCTGCTTGCTGCGGCTGTTCTCGGTAATGATCTGTGTATAGAGCTCGTTCAGGTTCATAAGCCCATCACCTTTCGTACGTTTTCCAGATTATTCAGCAGGGCGTCCACGTCTTCTTCCGTGTTGTAGAGGGCAAGACTTGCCCGGCAGCAGGAGCCGATGCCCAGGAAATCCATCAGGGGCTGGGCACAGTGGTGTCCGGCACGGATGGCCACACCGCCTGCATCCAGGATGGTGGCGACATCGTGAGGGTGGACATCCTGCACGTTGAACGACACCACGCCGAACCGCTTGTCCGCCACGGGTTCGCCGTAGACGGTCAGCCAGGGCATGGAGGCCATTCCCTTGAGCATTCGCTCCAGCAGGGCATGTTCGTGGGCCATCATGGCATCCCAGCCAATGGCGTCCATATAGTCCAGTGCGGCTGCAAAGCCGACCTCGCCGCCCACATTCCGGGTGCCCGCCTCAAACTTGCGGGGGCCCTCGGCCCAGGTGGCCGTGTGCTCATGCACGGCACCGATCATGTCACCGCCGCTGAGGAACGGGGGCATCTTATCCAGCAGCTCCTTGCGGGCATAGAGGGCTCCCATACCCATGGGGGCATAGAGCTTGTGGGCGGAGCAGGCCGCAAAATCCACATCCAGCTTTTTGACATCAACGGGCATGTGCGGGGCGCTCTGGGCGCAGTCCAGCACCACCACAGCGCCCACCGCGTGGGCCCGTGCCACGATCTCTTCCACCGGGGCACGCAGGCCCAGCACGTTGGACACCATGCCGATGGCGACCAGTTTGGTCTTGGAAGTGATCTTTTTGTCCAGCTCCTCGGCGGTCAGGTGGCCGTCCGGGCCGGGGTAGAGGTACACGAGCTTGGCACCCGTTGCTTTCGCCACCCGCTGCCAGGGCACCAGATTGGAGTGGTGCTCGGCCACAGAGATCACGATTTCGTCGCCCTCATGCAGGAAATGCAGGCCATAACTATAGGCCACCAGATTCAGGGATTCGGTGGTGTTCTGGGTGAAGACGATCTCATCATCCTCGGCTCCAAAGAACCGCGCCACCCGGTGGCGGGCTCCTTCGTGGGCGTCGGTGGCACGCATGGCCAGCTCATACACGCCCCGGTGGGGGTTGGCATTGTCTTTCTGGTAGTAGTGCAGCACGGCATCCAGCACCTGCTGGGGGTGCTGGGTGGTGGCGGCGCTGTCCAGATAGACCAGCCGATTGCCGTTTTCGTCAGCGGCCAGAATGGGGAAATCTTTCACCCAAGGGTTGTTCTGTGTGGTCAGCATGTCTCATCCAGCCTCCTTGCTGCTTCGGCGCGTACTTCCTCCCGCAGAGCTTCCAGCGGGATCTTTTCAATGGCGGGGGCAAAGCGGGCGTCCACCATCAGGCGGCGGGCCTGGGCCTCGTTCAGGCCACGGGAGCGCAGATAGTAGAGCTTGGCTTCGTCCAAGCGGCCAATGGAGGCCGCGTGCTGGCCCTCGACTTCTTCCTCTCCGCAGAGGATCAGGGGAGCGGTGCGGTTGCGGGCGTGGGGGCTGAAGAGCAGCACATCCTCGCTCTCATGGCCGACGCCCCGCTTGGCGCCCCGGCGGAAATCAATGGTGCCGCGCAGGATCTTATCGGCATTGCCGGTCAGGACGCCAGCGGTGTGCATCTCGCACAGGGTGTCCTTGGCAGTGTGGACGGAGACATCATTGTAATCCAGCACGGCATCCTCGCCGCCAAAATAGACGGCGTCCAGATCATATTCACTTTTGGGAGTGCCCAGCATGGCGCAGGTGCCGCAGGCGGAAAGACTTCCGCCCAGCTCCACACGCACCTGCTCCACTTTGGCACCGGGGCCCTCTTCCACGGCCACGGCGTTCCAGCGGCGGGCCTTGCTGCCCAGCAGCTGAATCTGTACCAGTTTGACATGAGCACCCTCTCCGGCGCGGACGCGGGTGAGGGAAGCGGCCACACCGTTTTCGGCGTCGCCACGCACCACCTGCACCAGCGTCACGCTGCTGTGGGCTTTTGCGTCCAGCGAGAACACGCTCAGGGCCGTGGGGTGGGCGGCGTCCAGTGTGACTTCAAACTGGACGGGGTCGTTTACCTCCACGCCCTCGGCCACGGTGAGGGCCGAGCGGACATTGGCGTTCCCCAGCAAAAATGCATCGGTCTCTGCACCCATGCCGCTCTCGGCAAAGGTGGTAAAATCTTCTTCGGCTTCCCCCACACCGGCGGGCAGGGTAAAGGCAAGGTTCACCTCGCCCCAGTCGTCCGCCGGGACAGCGGGCAGTGCCGCCGCTTTGGGGGCGGAATTGACACCGCACTGGTTCCAGGTGGGGACAGGCAGGCGGTTCATGTTTAAATCATTCATCGTTCCCGGCCTCCTTTCAGCCAATGCTGCCTTTCATTTCCAGATGGATGAGGTTGTTCATCTCCACGGCGTACTCCACGGGCAGCTCCTTGGCAATGGGCTCTGCAAAGCCGCCCACGATGAGGGCCCGGGCGTCCTCTTCCGAGAGGCCGCGGCTCATCAGGTAGAAGACGGCTTCCTCGCTGATGCGTCCGATCTTGGCCTCATGGCCCACATCCACGGCATCGCAGCGAATGTCCATTTCCGGAATGGTATCGGAGCGGGAGCGGTCATCCAGCATCAGGCTCTCGCAGGAGACAGCCGACTTGGAGCCCGTGGCATTGGGCAGCACGGTGACAGAGCTGCGGAAGTTGGAGACGCCGCCGTCCCGCGCAATGGATTTGGTGGTGATGTGGGAGCTGGTGTTGGGAGCCGCATGAACCACTTTTGCACCGGTGTCCAGATCCTGTCCGGCACCCGCAAAAGTGATGCCGGTAAACTCCATCCGGGCACCCTCGCCCGCCAGAATGCTCATGGGGTAGAGGCAGGAGGTGTGAGAGCCGAACGAGCCGGACACCCACTCGATGGTGCCGCCCTTTTCCACCTTGGCACGCTTGGTGTTCAAGTTGTACATGTTCTTGGACCAGTTCTCAATGGTGGAGTAGCGCACCCGGGCGTTCTCACCAACGTAGATCTCCACGCAGCCTGCGTGAAGGTTGGCTACATTATATTTAGGAGCGGAGCAGCCCTCAATGAAGTGGAGGTAAGCGCCCTTGTCCACAATAATTAAGGTGTGCTCAAACTGGCCGGCACCCGGCGCGTTGAGCCGGAAGTAGGACTGCAGCGGGATCTCCACACTGACACCCGCCGGGACATACACGAACGAGCCGCCGCTCCAGACCGCGCCGTGCAGGGCGGCAAACTTGTGGTCAGTAGGGGGCACCAGCTTCATAAAGTGGGTACGCACCATTTCGGCATAGGGGCCGTTGAGGGCGCTCTCAATATCGGTGTAAACCACGCCCTGTGCGGCCACCTCGGCCTTGACGTTGTGGTAGACCACTTCGGAGTCATACTGGGCACCCACACCAGCCAGCGAAGCCCGTTCGGCCTTGGGGATGCCCAGCCGCTCAAAGGTGTTTTTGATGTCGTCGGGCACCTCGCTCCACTTGCCCCGCATCTCAGTCTTGGGGCGGACATAAGTGACGATATTGCTCATGTCCAGCCCCTCGATGGAGGGGCCCCAGCTCTGCACCGGCATGGAGTTGTAGATGCGCAGGCTCTTCTGGCGGAAAATGCGCATCCACTCAGGGTCATTCTTTTCCTCGGAAATCTTCTCGACGATCTCCGGGGTCAGGCCGGAATGGACCTCAAAGGCAGCGTTGGGCTTGTCCTTGATGTCGTAAATGCTGCGGTCCACCTCGGCAACGTCGGTCTTTTCTGTTTCAAAGGCTCTCATTTGGCTTCGTCCTCCTTCAGCGCGCGGAAGCCCTCCTCGATGATCTCATTGACCAGGCTTCCGTCGCCGGTGCGTACGATGTGGGCGTCGTCCAGCACATGGACGTAGTCCACATGCAGGCCCTCCAGGATTTTGGCGTTGTGGGTGATGATGATCAGGGCGTTGTCTTTGTTGTGGTAAGCGCGCACGCCCTGTGCCACCGTCTTCACGGCATCCACGTCCAGGCCGGAGTCCGTCTCGTCCAGCAGGGCCAGAGAGGGCTTGAGCATCAGTAGCTGCAAAATCTCACTCTTCTTCTTCTCGCCGCCGGAGAAGCCCACATTCAAATAGCGGTCGGCATAGCTCTCATCCATGCCCAGCGCTTCCATCTGCTGGGCCAGCTCCTTACGGAACGCAAACACTTTGACGGGCTTGCCGGTAATGGCGTTCTGGGCCGTGCGCAGGAAATTCTCCAGCGTGATGCCGGGGATCTCTTCGGGGGTCTGGAACGAGAGGAACATGCCCAGCTTTGCCCGCACATCGGCAGGCTCGTGGGTCACATCCTGACCCTTGAAAATGATCTGGCCGCGGGTAACGGTATAACGGGGGTCGCCCATCAGGGCGCTCATCAGGGTGGATTTACCGGCACCGTTGTGGCCCATCAGAACATGGGTCTCACCGGGATAAATGGTCAGGTTCAAACCGTCCAGAAGCACTTTCTGCTCCTCGCCTACGGTAACCTGCAGATCTTTGACTTCCAGCAGGGGACTGCTCATGGAATACACCTCCAAATGATATCAGGGACTGCATGGCTTGGGATTGAATCCCGAGTGATGCGGTAGGATTACTCTCTGGCCTTATACTATACCACTTCGCTATGAATTTCAAGTCCCGTCAAAATTTGTTAACACTCTTTGGCATTCGGTACAAGAAAAAAAGAGCCCGGTGCAGGTGGTTTGTGCAGGGTGGCAGAGGGCGAAAAACGCCTGAGGCAAACGTATGGCAAAAGTTTTTTGTCCGCCATCCTTTTTCATCATTTTGCCGTTTTTGTTGCTTGCTTTTTAAAAAAGGTTGGGTTAGTATTATATTTGTACAAATTTTGTCTGCTTTTCTTTTGCAAATTCACGAATAGGAGGCACCCTATGAAGAAACTGTCACGGCTGCAAAAGGCCGTATCAGCTGCCGAAGAACCGCGCGGCGGCCCGGGGATACTCACCCAGGCCCCAATTTGCCGAGAGGAGGGAACACGATGACCGAGCAGGAACAGCCCAAAAACGATTTTATGCACAAGCTCGCGCTGCAAATTGTTGAGCGGCGCAACCTTGTGTTCCTCATCGTCATTCTGGGGGCCGTCTTCACCATCTTCTCCCGCAGCTGGGTCAAGGTGGAAAGCGACCTGACCACCTATCTGCCCAAGACCAGCGAGACCCGCATGGGCCTGGACATTATGGAGAAAGAGTTTACCACCTACGGTTCTGCCGATGTCATGGTGGCAAACATCACGCCGGACGAGGCAGACCGGCTGAACGACGAGCTGGCGGGCCTCAGGGGCATCCAGATGATCGAGTACGATGATACCACCGCCCATTATAATAATGTATCGGCGCTGTACTCCATCACATTCGATTACCCCGAGGACGACGACCAGTGCCTGGAAACGCTGGAAAGCGTCAAGGAGTACCTGAAAGACTACGATATCTACGTTTCCACCTCGCTGGGCAATACTCAGGAGGAGACGATTGAGCGTGAAGTCAATGTCATCATGGTGTATGTTGCCATCATCATTGTGGTGGTGCTGATCTTCACCTCCCAGACCTATGCGGAAGTTCCCGTGCTGCTGCTCACTTTCGTGGTGGGCATGATCCTCAACATGGGCACCAACTTCCTGCTGGGCACCATCTCGTTCGTTTCCAACTCGGTCACGAACATTCTGCAGCTGGCCCTTTCGCTGGACTACGCCATCATCTTCTGCAACCATTTTAAAGAAGAACACGAGACCCTGCCCTTGAAAGAGGCGGTCATCGAGTCGCTGGCCAAGAGTATCCCGGAGATCAGTTCCAGCTCCCTGACCACCATCGGCGGTCTGGTGGCCATGCTGTTCATGCAGTTCAAGATCGGCCCGGATATGGCCATCTGCCTGATCAAGGCCATCCTGTTCTCCATGCTGTCGGTCTTCGTGGTCATGCCCGGCCTGCTGATGCTGTTTGGCCCTTACATGAGCAAGACCAAGCACCGCAACTTTGTGCCCAAGATCTCGTTCGTGGGCCGCTATGCTTACAAAACCCGCAAGATCGTTCCCCTCGTCTTTGCAGTGGTACTGGTGTTTGCCTACCATTTCCAGACACAGTGCCCCTACGCCTATGGCTACGGCCCGATCAAGACGCCAGTGCTGAATGAGACGCAGATCGCCGATAACATGATCGACGAAAACTTTACCAAGTCCAACCTGGTGGCTCTCGTCGTACCAAAGAACGACGATTACCGGGTGGAAGCAGCCATGATCAAAGAACTGGAAAGCCACGATGAGGTGGACCACACCCGCGGCCTTTCCAACATCGAGGCCATGGACGGCTACATGCTGGAAGACCGGCTCACTTCCCGCCAGTTCTCTGAGATGGCGGGCCTGGATTACGAGCTGGCCCAAGTGGTCTACACAGGCTACGCGTTGGAAAATGATGAGTACGGCCAGGTCATTGGCAACTTCTCCAACTACAGTGTGCCGCTCATTGATATGTTCCTCTACGTCTGTGACGAGGTCGATTCCGGCATTGTCAGCCTGGACCAGGATCAGATCGACGACCTGCATGATGCCCAGACCCAGATGCTGAGCGCAAAGGCCCAGCTGCAGGGCGCGGATTACAACCGTATTCTGGTCTACCTGAACCCCAGCCTCCAGAGCGGGGATGAAATGTATGAGTTCACGGACCAGATGCGCACCATCGCCCGGAAGTATTACCCGGACGGCGACATCTATCTGGCGGGCGACGCCACCAACGAGTACGACTTCCAGAAGTCGTTTGCCATCGACAACATCGTGGTCAGCGTGGTCTCCGTGCTGATCGTGCTGATCGTCCTGCTGTTCACGTTCCAGTCGGTGGCAATGCCCATCCTGCTGATCCTCGTCATCGAGGGCGCGATCTGGGTCAACTTCTCCGTCCCCGCTTTTATCCACACGCCGCTGTACTTCATGGGCTACCTGATCGTCAGCTCCATCCAGATGGGTGCAAACATCGATTACGCCATCGTCATTGCAACCCGCTACAACGAGCTGCGGGATAAGATGGACCATAAGACGGCCATGGTCGAGACGCTGAACTTTGCGTTCCCCACCATCCTCACCTCCGGCACCATCATGACGGTGGCCGGTACCCTGATCGGTCAGATGACGTCCGATGCCTGCATCGTGGGCATCGGCCAGTGCCTGGGCCGCGGTACCATCATCTCCATCTTCCTGGTGCTGTTCGTCCTGCCGCAGATCCTGCTGGTGGGCGGCAAGCTGGTGGATAAAACTTCGTTCTCCATGCATCATGTGGTGCTGCACACCAACACGGCCAGCGGCCGGGTGCGTGTCAATGGCATGGTGCAGGGCGAGGTGAACGGCTCCGTGGCCGGTACCATGAACGCCATTGTGGATGGAAACGTACATCTTACCGTTCTTTCTGGTAAAATCTCACAGGAGGTGCAGGATGAAAACGACTCCCATGCGGACGAATGAGTCTGCGGCGGGCAGCACCCGGCTGCTGCACCGCCTGACCGCTGCGCTGCTGGCACTGGTGCTGGCGGCTTCGGCGGCGCTGCCGGTATTTGCGGCCGACACCGCGCCGACGGATACCATTTACATCAACAGTGTTTCGGACCTGCTGGCCTTTGCCGACAAATGCGGCTTTGATCAGTGGTCCAAAGGCAAGACCGTGATCCTGCAGGAAGACCTCTCGCTGGAGGATACGGAGTGGGCCCCCGTTGCGTCGTTCAGCGGCGCGTTCAAGGGCAACGGCCACACCATCTCGGATGTCAGCCTCGTGGGGGCTTATTCTCCAGCCGGCTTCTTCGGCATCCTGGAAGAGGGCGGTTCCATTCAGGACCTTACCATCAAGGGTGTGGTCAATCCCGCTGGTACCCAGAAGACCGCAGGCGGTCTGGTGGGCACCAACTACGGCACCATCATCAACTGCACGTTCTCCGGTGCTGTCCACGGCGAGGAGGAGGCGGGCGGTCTGGTGGGCCGCAATGAGACGAGCGGAACCATCGACCACAGCACCTCCCGTGCCATGGTCAGCGGTGCGTATGCCACCGGCGGCATCGTGGGCTACAACCTCGGTGTCATCACCGGCTGCACCAATGTGGGTGCCGTCAACTCCGAGTATCAGGAGTCCGCCCTTGATATGGAGGGCCTCCCGGCCACCCTGCTGGAGCTGGTCAAGAAGGATATGGGCGATGACCTGAGCAATAACATCTCCAATGTCTCCTCGGATACCGGCGGCATTGCAGGCCGCTCCTCCGGCCTGATCCTCAGCAGTGCCAACGCGGGCGACGTGGGCTATGCCCATGTAGGCTATAACGTGGGCGGCATCGTGGGCCGGACCGATGGCCTGATCTCCGGCTGTGTCAACCAGGGCCTGGTACAGGGCCGCAAGGACGTGGGCGGCATTGCCGGCCAGGCAGAGCCCTATGTGGAGCTGGACCTGGACCAGAGCACCATCAACCGTCTGCGCACCGAGCTGGACACGCTGCACACCATGGTCAACGGCGCGGCCGATGACATGGACGGCAGCACCAGCCTCCTCAATACCGACCTCAACACCCTGAACTCGCAGATGGACACTGCTGTGCAGGCAGCCCGCCGTCTGCAGGAGCAGGGAGGCGATTACTTTGACGAAGTGGCGGACGAGGTGGACCGCACGGGCGACCTCATCTCCGATACATTTACCCGGCTGGAGCCCGTGATGGACACGGGTGTCGACGCACTGGATAAAATGACCACCGCCGTGGGCCAGCTCAAGTGGGTCACCGCGGAGATGGCGGCTGAGATGCTGACCGCCTCCACGGCACTGGCCAAGGCTTCTTCCGGCGCACACAAGGCCAGCGACGCGCTGGATTCCAGCAAGCAGGGTCTGGAGCAGATCAGCAAAGGCCTGGACGACCTGATCGCCTCGCTGCCGGGCAAGGACGACAGCGGCCTGAGCAGCGCCATCAGCACCATTCTGGGCGGTTATTCCAGCGTGTCCGGTGACGCGGTGGACGATCACATCAAAACAGCCATCTCCCTGCTGCAGGTAGCGAATTCCGCCATGAGCATCCTCTCGTTGGGCTCCGGCATGAGCGGCCAGATGAAGCTGCTGACCACCGGCCTGGGGCTGCTGCGGAGCGCCACGCTGCTGGCCGATGACGGCCAGCTGGCTTCCGCCGGCAAGCAGGTCACCCGCGCCGTGGGCAATATGGCAGGCCTGGCCACGCAGATCGGCGCGCTGCTGGGCAACACCGCCAACCTCGTTTCGGAGCAGGGCAATCCCCAGATGGCTTCTGCCCTTACCAGCATGTCCGGCGCACTTGGCAATGTGGGCGACCAGCTGGGCAATCTGGAAGACATTCTGGATAAGCTGGGCTTCAACACCGGCAACATCAGTTCCGGCAATGCCTCCATTCAGGCGGGTCTGGATTCTCTGAGCGATGCCGCACAGGATCTGGGCAAGGCGGCGGATGATTTTGACAAGTCTCTGGATATCCTCAAGACGGATTCCGCCCTCACCAGCGCAACGCTGGGCCACATGTCCGCCAGCCTCGGCATCATGGCGGAGGGCATGAGCGGCCTGACCAGCATGACCAGCCAGGCGGCGGATATCGTCCACTGGCTGGCAGAGCAGGATCCCATCCATGTGCCGCGCCCCTCTTCTGAGATGACCGCAACCAAGGATGAACTGTTTGACGCTGTGACGAACATGACCGACCAGATGAGCACCCTCAACCGGGATATGCTCTCGGCCAGCAACACCCTCACCAGCAACCTCCGCTCCATCAACGACCAGATCAATGTGGTCTCCAACCTGCTGCTGGATGCTGTGGAAGAGATCAGCGACCCCGGCAGCAAGAACATCTTTGAAGATGAGTCCGAGAACCTGACGGCCCAGAACGAGGGCAAGATCGAGGGCTGCACCAACCGCGGCACCGTGGAAGCCGACATGAATGTGGGCGGCATCGCGGGTACCATGGCGGTGGAGAACACCCTTGACCCCGAAGACGACGATAAGGATGAGAACCGTTCGCTCCTGCGCACCGAGTACACCATCAGCGCGGTGGTCATGAACTGTGTCAACGAGGGCACCGTTACCTCCAAGAAAGAGGCGGCAGGTGGCATCTGCGGCGAGATGGATCTGGGCTACATCACGGGCTGCGAAGCTTACGGCAAAGTGGATGGCAACAACAAGGTGGGCGGCATTGCAGGCCGTTCCTCCGCAAAGCTGATC
>OIUO01000239.1_pt1 | contig 16150 bp, 10 predicted proteins | sample 1586981 | NCBI WGS metagenome assembly OIUO01 (sample SAMN02674970, study PRJEB24791) | human gut metagenome, SKBSTL043 | isolation source: stool | host: Homo sapiens | place: USA
TGCAAGGGAAACAACTATGAACAAAACCTATCACTCGATTTTCCGGATGAACCATAAAAAAGGCTTGTCGGAAAAATGAAAAGATAGGGTTGGGTGTGTTGCTTCAATGCTGCCTGCTGATAAAGGAAAACGACCCTAACAATGGGTACGGCAGAAACAACGCTTCGCAAGGGTGAAGGGGAGCGTGTGCGGACTATGTACGGTTTTGAGCGAAAAAAATGAGTGTTTTTGAAGAAATCGCTTATGCAATTCGTTTGGATGGAGAAAAATGGCTATTTTTGCATGGCGGGTCGTTGGATGTGCAAAAAGCATGGTCAATGGGCTTGCTAGTATTCATACATTAAAACAATCAGCAAAGGATGAGGTTGAATAGTTTGTCTTTACGAAATATGCGTCTTTTTGGGGATCCTGCCAAGGATATAGTTTTTGATGGTAGCAAGAATATCACAATTTTTCTTGGCGATAACGGTTCGGGAAAGACGACTATAATGGATGCCATCATCCACATGTTGAGTCCGTTTATGGGTGAGTTTCCGGGCTCTTCCACTACGCAGTTTACGGATTCTGACATTCACAAGGAGGACGGAGTGCGTACGGCGGACTATCTGAGTGTGAAGGCTGAGGTGCTAACGGAAGATGGTGAAGCCGTAAAAGTGGTTCGCTCTCGAAAAGGTAGTTCTGTCCCCAAGGAAACGACTGACTTGCAAGGCCTCAAAAAGTATGCTGCCAGCATTATGGAAAGGATGCAGGCGGATAAGCTCGTCGAGTTTCCATTAATAGCCTATTATGGCACGGGACGTGGGTTTATTCAGATGCCTGAGCGTCGTAGAAATTTTGCAGATGTCTTTGAGCGTTGGGATGCCTATATTGGTGCTCCTCAACCCAATACGGATTTCAAGCGGTTCGTGAATTGGTTTGACTTGCAGGAGGATGACGAGCGCAGGGAAAAAATAGAGCGCAACGACACCAGTTATCAATCGCCGAGCCTGAATGTGGTGCGTGATGCGTTGGCAAGATTCATTGGTAACAGATGCTCTAATCCTCGTATTCTCAATAGGCCTTTGCGCTTTGTCGTGGACGAGATGCAGGATGATGGCACTGTGCGCGAAATGCGTCTGGAAGAGATGAGCGATGGCTATAAAATTGTGATTGCTATGGTGGCTGATATCGCTTCGCGTATGATTGAAGCGAATCCTGTCACGCCCCAGCAGCCTAACCCGCTGAATGCTTCGGGGATCATATTGATAGACGAAGTGGACTTGCATCTTCATCCCAAATGGCAGCGTGAAATCCTGAAGCAGCTGAAGGACACATTCCCTAATATTCAGTTTCTCGTCACGACGCATAGTCCTGTCATTGTGGTTGGTGCTGCTGATATAGCTCAGGTCGTCAATTTGAACGCTGGTGGCGCTATGGAGCAAAAGGCGTTTGGAAACATTGCCCTTTCAAATGTAGGACAGGTGTTGCTTAGCGATCTCTTTGGGCTTTACTCTCTTCAAGCTCCTCAATGGGATGAGAAAATCAAAGAGCGTGACTCTATTTTGCAGAAAGAAAAGCTGACTGGTGCTGACAAAAAGAGATTGGCTGAGTTGGACAAGGAGATGAGTGGTATGACTACCATCCAAGACTCTAATGCTATTCGATCAGCCATGTTGTTGGAGAAAATCGCCAAGCAACTAAACGTTAAGCTATGAGAAAGATAAACAAGTCGGCGTCTGTTCCTCCTACTCTGAAGAATGTTTCTGCTCCGACAAATCCATCGGAGGTACGCGAGACCGTGTACCGGGCTAATGATGTTCGTCAGCAACTGATGAAAGACCAGTTTCATAAGTGTGCTTACTGTGAATGTCGTGTGACGCTCCCATATAATGATGTGGAACATTATCGTCCAAAGGCATCTTATTACTGGCTGGCGTATGAATGGAGTAATCTTCTATATGCTTGCAGTCTGTGTAATCGAACATATAAAAAAGCATTCTTTCCTTTGGTAGATGAGTCTCAAAAAGTGACGGCTCCAGGCAGTTTGGAGGCGGAGAAACCTCTTCTTATCAACCCTGCCGTAGATATCCCTACAGACCATGTGAAGTTTCGTCGACATGAGATAGTCGGGGTGACGGATAAGGGCAGGGAGACGATAAAACTGCTCCACTTGAATGACAGGCAGAATCGTCCGGAATTGGTGGCTGACCGGGAGCGGTTGTACGAACAATATAATTTGGAGTTGGATAAGATTGATAAGGTTGGTCGAATCTTGCTGGAACCAGGGCTTCCTCGGAATGTGGTGTGCGAACTGCAAGGAGTCATCGAATTTTCGAAGAACAGCATTGGTTTGATGAAATCTCCTAAAACCGCTTATTCTGGTATGTTGGTAGCTCAGGCTGTTGATTGAAAAAAGAATTGATTTACAAAAAAGGGTTTGCGTATGAAGTATCCCATCGGCATACAGGATTTTAAGAGTATTGTTGACGGCGGTTTTGTCTATGTGGACAAGACGGCCTTGCTGCACAAGATGGTGACGGAGGGAAAGATTTACTTTCTGAGCCGTCCTCGTCGGTTTGGCAAGAGCTTGCTCGTCTCTACGCTGAAGTATTATTTCGGTGGGGAACGGGAGTTGTTTCGTGGTCTGGCCATCGAGGACTTGGAGCAGGAGTGGGAACAATATCCTGTATTCCATATCGACTTCAATAGTACGAACTATACGAAGGGTGGGGACACGCTACCCAAACTGATTCGGGGTATTATAGAGGAATGGGAGAAGCTGTATGGCTACGAGGGAAATCCCAACTTCGACGATGGCAAGCGCTTTGTCGATCTGCTCGCCCATGTGCACAGGGTGACGGGCAAGCAGTGTGTGGTGCTCATCGACGAGTATGACAAGCCGCTGCTCGATGTGCTCGACTCGGGAAGGACGGAAGTAGTAGGCAATGGCAGGGAGGTGCTGGTAGAAGACATCAACCGCGAGACGCTCAAGGGTTTCTACTCTGCCTTCAAGGCTGCTGACCAAGACTTGCGCTTCGTGCTGCTCACGGGCGTGACGAAGTTTTCGCAGGTGAGTGTGTTCAGCGGTTTCAATCAGCCGGAGGATATCAGTATGAGTGCGGCCTATGAGGCGGTCTGCGGTATCACGGAGGCGGAACTGGAGGGGACGTTTCATGACGAGATGGATGCTATGTCGGACGAGATGGGGGTGAGCCCCGAGGAGGTGCGCTTGATGCTGAAGCGGCATTATGACGGTTATCATTTCAGTAAGCGGAAGACGGATATCTTCAATCCCTTTAGCCTGCTCAATGCGCTTAGCGTTAGGGATATCCAGGATTATTGGTTTCGCACGGGTACGCCCAGTTACCTGGTCCGCCTGCTCAGCCATACGGACGAGAACCTCAACGAACTGACGGGGAAGTATTACGACACGTCGGACTTTATCGACTACAGGGCGGACGTGGAGCGCCCGTTGCCAATGATCTATCAGAGCGGTTATCTGACCATCAAGGACTACGACCGCTTCTCCAACTCCTACCTGCTCGATCTGCCCAACAACGAGGTGAAAAAGGGTTTCCTCACGCTGATTGCCTCCAACTATCTCGGCACGAAGGAGTCGGCGAACACCTTGGCGATACAACTGACGCGTGCTCTCCTGCGCGATGACCTCGACACATGGCGCAAGAGCCTGACGGCCTTCTTTGCCAGCATCCCTTACTCGATGCGTCGGAAGGACATGGAGACGGAGAAGGAACGCTATTTCCACTATACTTTCTACCTGATCTTCCGCATTCTCAGCACCTACCTCGTGCTCACGGAAAAGCAGCAGAGCGAGGGCCGGGCCGACTGCATCGTCGAGACGCCCACGGGGGTGTATATCTTTGAGTTCAAGCTCGACGGCACGGCGGACGACGCCTTGCACCAGATAGAGGAGAAGGGGTATGCGCGCCCCTATGAGGCCGACTCCCGTCCCGTCCATCGCGTGGGCGTCAGTTTCTCGTCGCGTACGGGAACGATTGACGACTGGAAGGAGGCGTAGGTAGCGCATGGAAATAAAGTCAGCGAATAGTCACATTAATACTGTTAGAACATCATGAGCACCATGAAAAAGGTACATATAGAGAAGAAAGAAGAACAATCTCCAGCGGAAGCCTCAAACCCTGAAAAGGGCGGGGGCAAAAGGCGAGGGAAGGCGACAGCCCAAGGCGCCAAGAAGACGAAGGGCCGGCACAAGCGAGCCAAGGTGGTGATGCCGAAAATAAACAATATGCAGAAGCCTGCGGGCATGAAGCTCGAGGAGTGGCAGGTGGCCTTACGAAAGCTACAGGCCGAGAAGGAGACCTTTGCCATACGGATGGTGGACGAACAGTATGCTCCAGGAGAGTTTCGGGTGGCCAATGCGGCTACGAGAAACGAATACAAGGTAGTATATCGGGGGAAGGACAGCCTGTGGAACTACTGCTCCTGCTACGACTTCAAGACTTCGCAGCTCGGCACTTGTAAGCACATGGAGGCCGTGAAACTCTGGGTGAGGAAGAAGCGCAAGAAGGTGCAGGTGGCAGAGCCCGACTACAGTTCGGTCTATATCGACTACAAAGGGCCGCGCAGGGTGAAGATACGCATCGGCGACCATGGTCGGGAGATGCTGGAGCGATTGGCGAAAGACTATTTTGACGAGTCGGGTGTGCTTCGCGAGGATGCCTATGCCCGCTTTGACGTGTTCATCCAGGCTGCCAAAGCCATTGCTCCCGACTTTCGCTGCTATGACGACGCCCTCGATTATGTCCTGGAGCGGCGTGACCGGATCAAGCGTTGCCGGTTGTTGGAGGAAAAATACACGGACGAATATCTCGACCAAATGCTCACCGTACCGCTCTATCCCTACCAAAAGGAGGGGACGCGCTTCGCCGTGCGTGCCGGCAAGGCCATCATTGCCGACGAGATGGGACTGGGCAAGACGTTGCAGGCCATCGCCTCGGCAGAGGTCTATCTGCGTGAGGGCATGGCTGAGCAGGTGCTGGTGGTCTGTCCCACGTCGCTGAAATACCAGTGGAAGCGGGAGATAGAACGATTCACGGGCGGTGACAGGGTAGAGAGTAGTGGGAAAGGCGTGGAGGACGGCTTGACCATTCCGAAGGTGGTGGTCGTAGAGGGCACTCCTGCTAAGCGCGACAAACTGTATAAGGCGCCCGCACCCTACAAGATTGTCTCTTACCACACGATGAGCAACGACGTCAGACATCTGGGCAAGTTGGATACCGACGTGTTGATCATGGACGAGATACAGCGGCTGAAGAATTGGGACACGCTGATCTCCCGTGCCGCCCGCAAGATAGCGTCGCGCTATGCGGTCTTGCTGTCTGGCACGCCGATGGAGAACAAGTTGGAGGAGCTCTATGCCAACATGGAACTGGTGGACCAGTTTTGTCTCGGACCTTACTACCAGTTTCGCGACCAGCACATCCTGCTCCATCCCGAGACGGGTGGTATCATGGGCTATAAGGATCTCAACGCCATTGGCGAGGCCGTCAGCAACCGACTGTTGCGGAGGACGAAGAAAGGCGTGCGCCTGCAGTTGCCCAAGCGGAGCGACCAGTTTGTGCTGGTCCCGATGACTCAACGCCAGGACGATCTCCACTCGGAGTTTAAGTGGGACTTGTTGGTGATCCTGAACAAGTATCGCAAATACCACTACATGACGGAGCAGGACAGGCTGCGCGTGCTCAAGTTGCTGGGTCAGATGCGGATGGTGGCCGACAGTACCTTTATCTTGGAACAAAATCTCACGACGCGTAGTGATGTCAAGATAGCGGAGGTGATGAACCTGCTGGACAATGTCTTGGAGAGTGGGGACGAGAAGGTGGTCGTCTTCAGCGAATGGGAGCGCATGACCCGTCTGGTGGCGATGGAACTGGACAAGCGGGGCATACGCTATGAGTATCTCAATGGGCGAGTGCCGTCGAAAAGGCGCGGGGAACTGGTAGATGATTTCACAACGCTTCCCGAGAGTCGGGTGTTTCTTTCCACTGATGCAGGATCTACGGGTCTCAACCTCCAGGTGGCGAGCACACTCATAAACATGGATTTGCCATGGAATCCTGCTGTCCTTGAACAGCGTGTTGCCCGTATCTTCCGTCTCGGACAGGAGAAGCCCGTGCAGATCATCAACCTTGTCTCGAAAGGTTCTATCGAGGAGGGTATGATCAACAAACTGCGATTTAAGAAGTCGATGTTTGAGGGAGTCTTGGACGGCGGTGCAGACACCGTATTTGTCGATGAGAGCAAGTTTAAGAAACTCATGGACGACCTCGCAGTTGTCATGGAGGCAACGCCAGACGCTCCCGAGGTGGAGTATGTGGACGAAGAGGTGGAGCAAGAGCAGAAGGGGAAGACGTCTGTGGAGGCCTCTTTGGACGAAGCGCTCGCTGACGCATCGGAGGCAGACGATGAGTCTTCTGTAGATCAGGAATCGTCTGTGGACCATGGGCCTTCAGCAGAGTATGAGTCTTCAGCAGATTATGAATCTTCAGCAGATTATGAATCTTTAGCAACCCACCAGTCTTCCGAGGGGCAGCTTCCTTCAGCAGACCATGGGGCTATTGCAGATCAGGAGCCTCCTGCGAATCACGATCCTTCTCAAGGACAGACGCCAACGAAGGCACAGGACGGCGCGCAGGAGCGGCCTTCCAGCCACCATGCTTCGCCCCATCCCCAGCAATTAGTCAGTCAGGGTGTTTCCTTCTTTAGTGGACTGGCCGAAACACTCAAGTCGGCTGAGGCTACTCAGCAGTTGGTCGATAGCATCGTGGAGACTGACAAGGAGACGGGTGAGGCCCACCTGAAGATACCCGTCGGTAGCAAGGACACCGTCATGCAGATGCTCACGCTGTTTGGCAAACTGATGAACAAGTAGCGATTGCGATGTAACGAAATCGGGACGCTCCGCATAGGCTGTTTCTTCGGGATGCTTTCGGGAAGTCTTCGGGATGATGTCAGAATGATTTTGGGATATTGCCCTTGAAATAATCATCGGCCATTGGAAATGAGAAATGATTTCCAATGGCCGATCGTTTTTTATCTGGACCCTCAGCATCCGACGGGGGTGGGTGCTGAGGGCGGCAGGAGGCTACAGGGAGTAGAACTCCGTGAAGGCGCGGACGCAGTACTCATGGTCGGCTACGCTGCCTGTCTCGCGGCAACTGTGCATGCCGAGAATGGCATTGCCCATATCGACTCCACGCAGGGGGACCGTGGAGGCCAGAATGTTGCCCAGGGTGCTACCGCCCGCCACATCGCTATGGTTGACGAAGCGCTGGCAGGGCACACCCGCCTTGCGGCAGATCTCGGCGAAGATAGCGGCAGAGACGGCGTCGCTGGCATATTTCTGGGAGGCGTTGAACTTGATGGCGGGACCTCCACCGAGCATGGGGTGGTTGGTCGGGTCGTACTTCTCGGCGTAGTTGGGATGGAAGGCGTGGGCATTGTCGGCGGAGATCATGAAGGCGCGCTCCACCGCCTGCCAGTAGGCTTCCTCCGTGCCACTCTGCTGACGGGCAATACGCATCAGCATCGAAGCCAGGAAGGGGCTGCCAGCACCCTGCTTGGTCTGCGATCCCGTCTCCTCGTTGTCGAAGATGGCGAGCACCTGGGTGGTGTCGCTCTCGGGAGCTGCAATCAGAGCCTCGAGTCCGGCAAAGCACATCGACAGGTCGTCGAGGCGGCCCGAGGAGATAAACTCGTCGTGGACGCCGAAGGTGCAGGCGGGCTGCGTGTCGGCCAGGTAGAGGTCGAAGTCGAGGATGTCCTCGTGGCTGACGGGGCGCTGCTTGCTGAGTTCCTCGACAATGACGTTCATCAGCAGGTTGTCCTGCTCCAGTTCGTCGTTGATCAGTCCCAGGAGGGGAAGCATATCCTTCTGCTTGCTCAGTTTCACGCCGTCGTTGACCTGGCGGTTGAAGTGAATGGCGAGGTTGCTGATCTGGAGCAGCGGACGACGGACGTGCATCAGCATCGTCTCAGGCGACATGGCATCCTTGCCGCGCACGATGACGCGGCCAGCGAGCGTCAGCGGACGGTCGAACCACGTGGAGAGGATCGGGCCACCATAGACCTCGGTGTTCAGGCGCACCAGTCCGCCCTCACCCGTCATCTCGGCATGGGGCTTCACGCGGAATGTGGGGGAGTCGCTATGGGCGCAAATCATGTGGAATCCCGTCTCGGCCAGCGGTTTGCGACCCAGGTGGAAGGCATAGACCGAAGAGTCGTTCTTCGTCACATAGACCTTGTCGCCAGCCTTCAGTTCGCCGAGGGGCTGCTGAGGGTCAAGGCGGCGGTAACCGTTCTGCTCGAGTTCACAGGCTATGTTGCGCGCTGCGAGGAAATTGACGGGCGACGCATCCAGAAATTTCAATAAGCGATTGATCATAAATCGGTTGTTTAAGATGAGTAAATATTTCGGCCACAAACTTACACAAAATTTCTGAGATACCCATCATCAGACGGCAAAAAATCATACTTCCCCCGTGGCTTTTCTCCATTTACTGTGGTTTGTGGATGGGCATCGGGGCAAAAAGCTGCGCATTTGCAGCGTGAACCCTCCTTTTCTTTGGTCGTGTCGGCTTTTTTTGCTAAATTTGCACCTACACAATCACCAATGGAAATAAGGAACAAGCAGATCATGATAAGAGAGAATACTCCCGATGCGGCTTTCCAGTTGCTGCCCGAGTGGGCGGAGCAGGAGGCCGTCGTGCTGGTGTGGCCCGACGAGCAGACCGACTGGGCCTATATCCTCGACGAGATACGCCAGACCTATGTCGAGTTTATTGAGGCCATTGCCCGGTATGAGGCCGTGTGGCTCGTGGCGCGCGATACGGCGGCGGCACGAGCGTGGTTGGCAGGTCGGCTGAGCGATCGTGCGCTGGAGGCGATACGTTGGATAGAGGCCGAATACAACGACACATGGGCGCGCGACACGATGCCGCTGACGCTCTCCGATGGCAGGGGACGGCTACGGATGATGGACTTCCGCTTCAATGGCTGGGGCGAGAAGTTTGCCAGCGACCAGGACAACCAGCTGGGGCGCGTGCTCCAGGGAAAGGGAGTCTTCCGCTGTCCGATGGACCATTGGGACGACTTCGTGCTGGAGGGAGGATCGGTTGAGGCAGATGGCGAGGGCCATCTCTTCACGACCTCGGTCTGTCTGTTGGCCCCTCATCGCAACCAGCCCCTCACGCAGGACGACCTGGACGAACGGCTTCGACAGGCTTTCGGCGTGGATCGGGTCTATTGGATCGGTCATGGAACTTTGGAGGGCGACGATACCGACGGCCATATCGACACGCTCGTGCGTTGTGCGCCGGGCCATACGCTGCTCTATGTGGGTTGCGACGATGAGGCCGATCCGCAGTATGCCGACCTGCAGGCCATGGAGGCCGACCTGCAGGCCATCAATCGCGAGGCCGAAGTGGCCTACCGACTGCTGCGTTTGCCGATGCCCGATACCATCCTCGACGAGGAGGGGAATCGCTTGCCAGCCACTTATGCCAATTTCCTGATCGTCAACGGGGCAGTCATCGTGCCTACCTACGACCAGCCACACCACGACGCCGAGGCGCTGCGTGTGGTTGGCGAGGCCTTCCCCGAGCATGAGGTGGTGGGGGTGGATGCGCGGGCTGTCATCCAGCAGCACGGATCGCTCCACTGCCTGACCATGCAGATCCCCGTAGGCGTGGGCCAAGGAGGGGGATAAACCGAAGGGGCTGGGGCGGAGGAAAAGCACCGTCGGCCCTCATATCGTAGAACATATCACAAGACTCACAATGAAAATAGGAATCGTACAACAACACAATACCGCCGACGTGGCGGACAACATGCGCCGTCTGGCTGCCTCGGTGGAGCAACTGGCCCAGGAGGGGGCGCAGCTCGTCGTACTGCAGGAGTTGCACAACTCGCTCTACTTCTGCCAAACGGAGGACGTAGCCAACTTCGACTTGGCGGAGCCGATCCCCGGTCCATCGACTCAGTTTTATGGTGAACTGGCGAAACGTCTGGGCGTCGTCATCGTCACGTCGCTCTTTGAGCGCCGCTCGGCAGGTCTCTATCACAACACGGCCGTGGTGATAGAGCGCGACGGAACCATCGCAGGCAAGTATCGCAAAATGCACATCCCCGACGATCCAGCCTACTATGAGAAGTTTTACTTTACTCCTGGCGACCTCGGTTTCCGCCCCATCGACACGAGTGTGGGCCGCTTGGGTGTGCTGGTCTGCTGGGACCAGTGGTATCCTGAGGCAGCGCGCCTGATGGCCTTGCAGGGGGCAGAGATTCTGATCTATCCGACGGCCATCGGCTATGAACCCTCCGACGTTGAGGAGGAGCAGCAGCGCCAGCGCACGGCGTGGACCACCGTGATGTGCGGCCATGCTGTGGCTAACGGACTTCCTGTCGTCGCTGTCAACAGGGTGGGCTTCGAGCCTTCGCCCGTAGGCAAGACGGAGGGACAGGCCTGCTCGGGTGGCATCCAGTTTTGGGGATCCAGTTTTGTGGCTGGGCCGCAGGGCGAACTCCTCTGGCAGGGGTCGGACAGCGAGGAGGCATTGCGCCTGTTCGACATCGACCTCAAGCATAGCGAGAATGTGCGCCGCTGGTGGCCCTTCCTGCGCGACCGCCGCATCGACGCCTATGAAAAAATCACCCGCCGCTTCATCGACTGACGCGTGCTATACTTCTTTACCATCACTTGACCATTGCAAAGGTTATGAAAAGAAATACTATCCTGGCGGCACTGACCGCCGTATCGCTCTCTGCTGCCGTCACTCCCGTCGGCGCACAGCAACTGTTGCCGCAGCCGAAGCAGGCCGTCTTTGGCAAGGGCACTTTCAATCCGCAAAAGGGTGTCGTCCTGATGGAGGAGACTTCTGGGGCAGGCCACGGCAAGGAGTACTACCGACTCCATATCACGCCCGACACGATGCGGGTGGCCTATGTCGACTCCACAGGCCTCTTCTATGCCACACAGACCATCAGCCAACTCCGCAAGGGAGACCTGCTGCCCGTCTGCGATATCGAGGACTGGCCGAGCTATGAGTGGCGTGGCTGCATGATCGACATCTCCCGCCATTTCTTCCCGCTGAGTTTTCTGAAGAAGCAGGTGGATGTCCTCGCCCATTACAAGGTCAATCGCCTTCACCTCCACCTCACCGACGCGGGAGGATGGCGCATGCAGATAGACCGCTATCCCGAACTGACGAAGAAGGCGGCATGGCGCACGGAGAGCGACTGGACGAAATGGTGGATCGACAACGACCGCCGCTATATGAGGGAGGGCGATCCCGGGGCCTATGGAGGCTACTATACGAAGGACGAGATGCGCGAACTGGTGGCCTATGCTGCCAAGAAAGGCATCACGGTCGTGCCCGAGATCGAAATGCCGGGACATAGCGAGGAGCTCACCGCGGCTTGTCCCCAACTGAAGTGTGAGGGCAACCAGGAGGCGCAGGGCGACGTCTGTCCGTCGAGCGAGACGACCTACGCCGTGCTCCACAACATCCTCGACGAGGTGATGGAGGTGTTTCCGTCGAAGTGGATCCATATCGGTGGCGACGAGGCAGGCAAGGGTAGCTGGGGATCGTGTCCCAACTGTCAGCGCAAGGCTCGGCTGCTGGGGCTCCGCAGTACGGCAGACCTGCAGGGATATCTCATCCAGCGCATCGCCGCCTATCTCCGGCTGGAGGGCAGGGAGGCCATCGGATGGGACGAGGTGCTCGACGACAGTCTGGCTGCCCACGCGCCTTCGCTCGGCGAGAACGTCAACGTGATGGTATGGCGCGACATCAAGGCGGCTCAGCGGGCCATGCGCAGGGGGCACAATGTGATCCTATCGCCGGGCGACTACTATCTGGACCGCTATCAGGACGCTCCGCCCACAGAGCCCTTTGCCGGAGGAAGTTATCAGCCGCTGCGCAATCTTTGGAACTTTGACCCCGCGCCCTATAGTGGCGATGGCTTCACGGGTCGTGTGCTTGGTGTGCAGGGCAATCTCTGGACGGAGTATATCAAGACGGAGGACTATGCGGAGTATATGCTCTATCCCCGCGAACTGGCCATTGCCGAGGTGGGATGGAGCGGACGTAGCCGATCCTACGAGGAGCTGAGTGCTGCCGTCGTGGCGCAATATCCGTGGCTGGCTGCGCAGCATGTCCAGGCCTTCGATCTCAGACGGGAGAAGGGAGACCGCAAGGAGAAGCAGAAGCCCGTGCGCCATCTGGCTGTCGGGGCAGGAGTGACCTATCACCAGCCCTACTCGCAGTCGTATGTGGGACAGGGCGACGGCACGCTGACCGACGGGATGTGTGGCGGATGGTCCTATGGCGACGGCCGTTGGCAGGGATTCATGCAGCGTCGCGACACGACGGTGGCTCCCTTCGACATCACCATCGACCTGGGCGCGGAGAAGCGGTTTAGTACCGTCAGCCTCGACTTCATGCAGAGCGACGGCGCATGGGTGTTCTATCCCAGCCGTGTCACGATCAGTATCTCCAGCGACGGCGACCATTTCGTGCCTGTCTATGACCAGGCGTACACCCGCGAGCGACTCAATGTGGTCGGTACGCGTACGGTGACGTATCAGGGCAAGAAGCAGAAGGCGCGTTTCGTCCGTATCTCCGCCAAGGAGGACAATCCTGGCGAGTGGGTCTTCACGGACGAGGTGAAGGTGTATTGACGCGGGATCGCGGTAGTGGCAGGTCGGCCATTGGAAACGGGAGAAGTCGTTTCCAATGGCCGATTTTCTTTGTGGAGGAGTGGCGAGGGTGGTGCTGGTGTAACGACCGTTAAACTCGCTAAGTGATGTTAAATTATTCTCGGCTCTGTGGTTTAAGCCATAACTTTGCGGCTTCTTTCCAAATAGGTATAACGAATTGATTGTATTCATGGTATGAGGAACTTGAGAAATGGAAGCACTGCCGAGAAGCGCTGCAACCGTATGGGGTGGATTGGAATGCTCGTCACGCTGGGCATTGTCTTTGGCGACATTGGCACGTCGCCTCTCTATGTGATGAAGGCCATCCTCCATGTGGGCCAAAGGGTGGACGAACCGATGATCTTGGGTGCGCTGTCTTGCATCATCTGGACGCTTACCCTGCAGACTACCGTCAAGTATGTCCTCGTGGCCCTGCGGGCGGACAACCATGGCGAGGGAGGCATTCTGGCGCTCTACGCCCTGCTGCGTCGCCACAAGAGAAAGTGGATCTATCTGCTGGCCCTTATGGGAGCAGGTACCTTGCTGGCCGACGGCATCATCACGCCTGCCATCACCGTGACCACGGCCATCGAGGGTTTGGAGAGCGTCAGTCCACATCTGCCCGTCCTCCCCATCACCCTGGCCATCATCACCGTCGTCTTCTTCGTGCAGCGCTTCGGCACGGAGAGCATCGGCAAGTCGTTTGGTGGCTTCATGCTGCTGTGGTTTCTCCTGCTGGGTGTGGTCGGCACGATCAGCCTCGTCTCCTATCCGCAGGTGATCCGGGCGCTCAATCCCTATTATGCTCTGCGGCTGCTGGCGACGTCGCCCGAGTGGTTTCTCGTCTTGGGTGCGGTGTTTCTCTGCACTACGGGTGCGGAGGCGCTCTATTCCGACTTGGGACATTGTGGTAGGCGAAACATCACCGTGAGTTGGGCCTTTGTCAAGACGATGCTCATCCTCAACTATCTCGGGCAGGGAGCGTGGATCCTCTGCCATGCCGACGTGGCGGCTTCGGTCAATCCGTTCTATGCCATCATGCCTCAAGGCTTGCTGATCTTTTCCATCGTGATGGCTACAGGGGCAGCCATCGTGGCAAGCCAGGCCCTCATCAGTGGCACGTTCTCCATCTTGAGCGAGGCGATGAACCTCGACTTCTGGCCTCGGATGCGCATCAAGCATCCCACTCATGTCAAGGGCCAGCTGTTTATCCCTGCGGTCAATATGGCCATGTATATCGGTGTGGTGCTGATCCTCCTCCTCTTTCGCGACTCCTCCCACATGGAGGCCGCCTACGGACTTGCCATCACCATCACGATGCTGATGACCACCTTGCTCCTGGGCTTCTACCTGCGCCAAAGGGGCGTGTCGCGCATCCTCTGCATGGTCTTTGTCGGCAGCTACTGTGTCATAGAGGGCATCTTCCTGGCCGCCAACCTCTCCAAGTTTCTTGCCGGAGGATGGTGTACGTTGCTCATCGCGGGCGTTCTTTTCTGCATGATGCTGGTGTGGGTGCGTGCCAAACGTATTCGCCGTCAGCATATCTCCAGCAAGCCGCTGAGCGACTACTATCAGATCATCTCCGACATCAAGGCCGACGATCGCATACCCAAGTATGCCTCCAACCTGGTCTATGTCAATCATACGGGAAAGGAGAGTACCGTGGACGACAAACTGATCTATTCCATCATCAGCAAGCAGCCGAAGCGTGCCGACCACTATTGGCTCATCAACCTGGAGTATGTGGATGCGCCCGATACGCTGGAGTATAGTTGCAGCACGCTGGTGGAGGACACGCTCTATAGCGTGACGATGCGTATCGGTTTCCGCATAGAGCCTCGTGTGAGTCTCTATCTGCGCCAGGTCGTCGAGGACTTGGTGGCAGAGGGCAGGGTGGATCTGACCAGCTGCTACCCCTCCTTGCGGCGCTATGGTGTGGCGGGCGACTTCCGCTTCATCATCATCCATCGCGTCTATTATCCCGAAGACTCGTTCGACCGTCGCCACAACCTCTTGATGAGTCTCTATGCGCTCATAGGCAAGATCAGCATCGACGAGCCCAAGGCGCTCGGTCTCGACACCTCGGTCGTGGTGGTGGAGCGCGTGCCCCTGATTCTCTCTCGCAGGGAAGGCCACGTCCGTCGCATTGTCCCAGCCTTGCCCGAGGGGGAATAGGTGGGGCGTGCGGGGCGTTTGCCTTGTCGGTATATGCTTTGGGGGCTGTGCCAAAACCAATGGTTTGACACAGCCCCCAAAAGATAAAGTCGTCAGGTCGTTGCGTGGCGTGAAGAAAGACGCCTCAGCGTCCTACTTCGTCTTGGTGAGCACATACAGTTTGGCCGTCTCGCCCTCGGGCTCGTTGCCCAGCGAGTCGGTCATGACGACGTGCTGGTCGTCCTTCACCTTGTAGTAGGTCTGCTCGCCACTCGACGGGCGTTCGAGCACCAGTACCTTGCCGTCGAGCACGCGCAGCACGCCGCTGGCCTCGTCATGGCCGTCCTTGCGCTCCAGGTAGTCCTGCGTCAGCTGGTAGGTGCTGTCGGCATGGATGGTGAGCACGGTCTTGATGCCCGGGCAGTCGGCGGCGGGGAGAGTGCCCTCGTAGGTGCCGGCGATGGAGGTCAGGTCCATGCTGTCGATAGAGGCCGTGTCTTGGGCCACGCTGGTGGTGTCGTTGTCCGCGGTGCTTGGCGCGGTCTTCTGGTCTGTACAGGAGGACATCAGCGCCATGGCGGCGAGTCCCCAAATCATCCAATTCTTTTTCATACTTCTCGTTTTGATAACAAATTTTTTTGTCTATAGAGCGGCATCATCCGCTATGGCTTGCAAAAGTAAGTAAAACTTTTGGCATGGATGAAGAATCTCAGAAAAAACATCATCCCTGTAGATTTTTGGTGAAATGGCAATATTTCCATATTGCCAAATATTTTGCCAACTTTCTGCTAAACCCAATTACTCCTCATGCCATTATGAATCTCATGTGGAAGTCACTTGGCTGCATGATGGTCGTTCAGAAACCTGCTCACGTCCTTGACGGCTTCTTCAAAGGCTGTGGGCTGTCCTGGGACTGTTATGAATAGATGGGTGGCGGTGGGATAGACGCGGTAGATGACGGGTCTGCCAAGGTTGTGGAGGCGCTGGACAAGTTCTGCAGTTTGGTCCAGGAGAATGTCGTGGCCTGCCGATATGAATAGCGCGGGCGGCAACGTTTTCAATGCGTCGTCATCACACAGGCCTACCGACACGAGCGGGTTGCGCTCCTGACGATTGGCATAGGCTGCGTTGAACGCTTCGAGGAGCTCAGCATCGTTGCCATATCCCTTGGCATACTTTTCCCAAGAAGGAGTCCTCTCGGTGAAGAGTTTGGTCACGGGATAAATCGGTATCACTTTGCAAATGCCCGGTGCTGACATGGCGGTCGCCAATGCCAGG
>OIUO01000241.1_pt1 | contig 16051 bp, 10 predicted proteins | sample 1586981 | NCBI WGS metagenome assembly OIUO01 (sample SAMN02674970, study PRJEB24791) | human gut metagenome, SKBSTL043 | isolation source: stool | host: Homo sapiens | place: USA
TTGTTGCTCAGGTACTTAAAAAGTTTAATTGATAATAGTGTTGCGGAATTAAGGGCTATAAAAACTATCATCATAAGAATACATTGATGGAGTCCTGATCTTGAAGGAATGACCACCTGGTATGCAATACCCCTCACCAACAGCTACGTTGACATTGATAGAATAACCATTGTCGAGCACAATCTGTGGATAATACATTTTGTTCAGGCCATAATGCCAGTCCCAGTCGGTGACACGCCAAGTCTTACCTGAGGGGACTTGGATGTAATTAGACTCTAAATAGTAGCGAATTGTTCCGTCATCCAATGTTTCTTCGTGAGAGCCATAGTTACAATAGTAGCTTCTCATCACATCACCATTAGTGACCATTTCGATATTGACCATCTTATTTCTGGCCTCTTCCTCTATACGCGCCTGCTCAGCGGCCTCCCCACGAAGTTTGGTCAACTGTGCTGAGGCGTCATTTCTATGCATACCTTTAGGATGAGAAGTCAAATAGCTCTCTAAAGCCAAAATACTACGATTCAAGTTATCGGCAGCAACAATGCTTTTTGTTTTCTCCCATGCCGTTGAGTCATTAACAAAAGCCGTGACAATATTTTGCATGGCAAGCCGATGCTCTGACGTCGCATCCTTCTCGTGCTTATGTAAGAAATCACGTGCAGCATATACATCCCCTTTCGTTTTTGCAAAATTGTAATCAGTGAGCTCCTGCTGCTCAGGACAATAAATGCAATAATACCAATATCCTACACCACCCAAAACGAGCAAAAGAGCAAGTAGCCCAATGATGAGCGGAAGGTGTGACTTCTTTTGTGGCATTCCTGAGTAGTATTGTGGCTGAGCATTATACTCCTGCAGAACAGGCGCTGGCTGAGACATATACTCCTGCTGCACAGGCTCCCGTGAAACGGCATACGAAGGTTCTGTCTCAAAATCTTCATTGGTCAACACATTTTCTCCTGTTTCTGGTGCATCAAAAATGACTGTCTGTTGACAGTGTGGACATTCACACTCTACCTGGGTACTTGGCAAAGAAGACACCCTAAAGACCTGTCCACAGTATGGGCAGGCTACATCATACTCGATTTTATTCATATTTTTTATTATTTTGTTTTATCCACAACGATAATGTGATTGCTACTTCGAGATGGGGTGCGTGGGGCATGCGAAGGCGTTGTAGGTCGACGTGTTGTACGTCTTTGTCTATATGGTCTACGCTCGCGCGTCGCCTTTCGAGGTTTTGGCGCTGGTGTAGAATCCGCCTGATCCGTTGGAACCTGAGTCTTTTCCATCTGAGCCTCTGGCATTTTTTCCTCTCCTTGAAAAGGTATGGCTGAAATCATAGAACTTTTAGGAAGAGACCTTATGTAAATACCTGTCTTGTCGTATTCATAAGCCATGGCCTCATCAAGGTCACATGGATTCTCCGTGCTAGTCCACAATGCTCCTCCTGGCTGCGCAAATTGTGATATGCATCCTGTTGAGTTGAAGACAATAGAACGCACACCACTACGTGAGAATATCTCGCCATCACTAATTTCACTGGCACCCTTTACACTATAAGCAGCAGAGCCCATTGGAATATAATCAACCACAAGTCCCTCCTGTGGATTGTAGCGATAACGATAAGCAACACTGCCCCAATTATTAACAGGACGGATAGCATAGATGGTTCCATCGCCAGAAGAATAGTATGAAGACATAATCGGACGAGGGGTTTTGCAATAGATGCCATAAGCTATAGAATCGACCTCCTCTACTTCATAGCTTTCAACAAACGACTTATTAGTTGATGGCAGCACGCAGCTCAGATTCCTTAGAGAAGGTAGATGATAGAATGTCGTAGTACCATTTTCATCATTTTCTGTAGAGATATTAGCATAGTTCATGGCATCATCCCATTCAAACTTACCGATATCAGCATCAGTGTTGTTACTCCATGCACCATACTGATTCAAATAGTTATCAGCAATATAGTCTGGTGCAACAGAGTCAGGGAGATTGTTCAAAGCGATAGGCTCCTGGATTATTGTGAACTTACCTTCTAAAGCAGCTAAATGCTCAGCATTCTTGATAAAGAACACCATGCATCTTTTTTCACTGCTGAAGTTCTTGGTCAACGTAATATGAAAATTGGCTGAGTGATAGCCTAAATCTTGGCGCGTAATTTTTCCATATGGGAACATTCCATCTTTATACTCTAATGTTGAAGTAGCTGGATTGGAACACACATACACGTCTATTAATGGTGATTCTTTTCCTAGTTGCTCAACTATAGTTGGATCCATCGTCTTGTCTACCTTGATATTCTTGCCAGAAATGTTGAAATGCATCAATGTACTGTTGATTTCATATGATTTTTCAATATCAATGTAAGGTCTGATCCTGTAGTTATTCGTATTACTCTCATTGCTCATACGAATGGTCTCTTTATCAATGAGCAAGTAGGCTTCTTCATTTGTGCAATAAGCGACACCCTCTTCATTGATAGGAAGAGTAAGTACTTGTATGTCAGACTGTGCCGCCCACCAGTTCGGATCGTCTATATCCTTCACTTTTTTGACATGAGCATCTGCACCAATATACTTGACATTAATCGTAAGCATATTGCCAACAATGGTGTAGCGGTATGCGGAACGATATGGGTTATCAGCAGCCTCATTGTCTGCTCTTTTCTTAAAGCGTAGTCCATAAATTACATTATCTTTGCTGGCATAGTCTGAATAGACTGTCGTCTCTGGCAAATCCTCTAACTTCAGTGTTTCGCGATTATTGTTTACTTTGTTTGATTTCGTAAAACGCGGCATCTCGATAGATGAAGGGAAAAACGGTGCGATCAACACCATCTCATTGACTGTAGGAAGCCTATAGGTGCGTTTGTCTATATGCCAAGTCTTGCCACCTGAAAACAAAGAAGAAGCAGAATTATTACCGTCGAAAGAAGCAAAACTACCATCAATAGCGATATTGCGATTAGCAAACTTCATCAATGGTGTCAGTTTACTATCGGCAGCTTTCTGCTTGGCCGCAGCGTCAATAGCATCTTTGTATATCCGATCAATTAACTGATGGTCGGGGGAAAGCGTATATGTATCCTGAGCCCAACCAATCAACATGTGAACCGATAACAAGGAAATCAAATAGATTTTTCTCATATCTTAAAGATTTACAGGAGTCAGTTTGGTGTAATTCTTGATAATCGTATTGACAAACCCATAGTAGTCGTCCTCTGGAACCTTAGACTCTTTACCATTGAGGAACTTACGGTAAACACCATTAGCAAATTGATAATTCTCTTGACTGGCATCCTCGTCAAGGGTGTTCTTTTTCTTGACAAGCCAAACGGCACCACCCTCTGTCTGCTGGTCATTAACCGTTACAACGAACAATCCTTTTCCACGGAGATATACCCACTCAAACACTGGCTGGTTGTAAAGTAGTTCTCCCACACCATTCTTTGCACCGAAAACGACAAGATTCTTATCATTGTTGGCAATTACCTCATTCTGACCATCTTGATCCAAATCGAGCATGAAATATTGGGTGATTTTCATATTCGGATTATCCTGGGCGAATTTCTTAAGTGCAAGAATAGAAGCTTTTTCGTTCTTAAGCATAAGCTCTGCTCTCTCTGTATTCTTATCCTTTTTTCCCAAGAAGAACGCCGCAATACCTAGCAGAGCTACTACTACGAAAACAATGTAAAGTATTGGTTTAAACGACCTCTTAGCAGGAGGAACACATTCTCCAGTATCCGTCATAGAGCCTTTCAGCTCTTCCGCAATTTCTAGATTCTCATCAACCTCCAGTTCTTCGTCACCGACTTCAGAAAGGGCCTGGCTGAAACTCATCTGCACAGAATTATTCTCTGGCTCAGAATCAGGGGCTTCATCAACAGAAACTGGCTGAACCTCGTTCTGTACGGGTTCTTGATCGATAGGGTCAGAAAGAACTGGATTAGGTTGGACACTATCAACTTCAACTCGCTGTTCCGCAACATTCTCATGTGTAACAGATTCGAGCCGCGGCTCCTGTATTGGAGGAGCTGTTGGCTCTGGTTGCACCTTGTGAGCTTGAACAGGACGTGCTTGAACAGGGCGCGCTTGGACAGGACGCGCTTGGACAGGACGTTGAGGAGTCTGATACCCTCGATTCTGTTGATATCCTCCATGAGCAGCACTGTCATCAATAACAGTATCAATGTTTGAAGCATTCATCACCTGCTGACAGAATGGACATTCTACATGCTCTCTGATTGCATTTGCAACCGAAGCAAAACGATTGTTACATTTTGGGCAAATATATTCGAATTTCATATTAAATTATTTGTTAGTTGTTTTTCTTTCTTGATTGCTAGGCTGTAAATTGACTGGTGGATTGGTCGATGACCTTCCTGAAGTGTTTGTCTCATCTCCTTCTTTGTTTCCATGCTCTGCATTCGAAGATTTTGAAGGATTTGGCTTGTTAGCATCATTTAGGGCTTTGTTTCCCTTTTCAGGATCCACATTGGTTTCCTGTGCATTTTTCCTTTTCTTATCACTTCCGTCCGTCCGCACCTCCAGAGAAGCCTTCCGCTGCAAATGTTCATCTTCGGTTTGATTTACAGCAGCCTCTTGACTAGGTTCGTCCTCTGTCTCTGCAGGTACTACTTCGTACATCGCGGCTGCTTCACGCACTTTAGTATTATTATACTTTTCATTCAGCCATTCTCCAATGCATACACCTAAGAAGAAAACTACCACCGTGTACACAATCCCTCCTAATATAAATTTCATATTGGAAAATAGTGTTTTTTTTGATTTCGAAGTTTTTGAAACATCCTTCTTCGGAGCATCCTGCAGGATAATAGGTTGTACAGGTTGGGTGAGATCCATTATGGCTTGATAATTAGAGCATCCAGCCACCATCACTTCTACGCGTGCATACTTAGCGGCATACTCACTGATGGTAATAGGATGATCGGCCAACAATTGATTTCCATTCACTATAAGCTGATACTGAGTGACAGAACGCCCCTTATACAGCACTTGAAACATTTTAGAATGAATTTCTTTCTCCCATGGAATTTCTCCCTGAAACTGCATAGGTTGACGCGTTTTGATGACATTTACAGTGGTTACCACATCATTGTAGCCATTACGATGTAAAAGCAATTTCACTTTTGAGCCAACAGTAGTCTTGATGGGTATGTCACGGAATGGAGCATGATTTACAAAAATCTCCATTCCAGGCACAGGAAGTGCCTGTGGTGGGAAAAGGTATGCAGGTTGCTCAAAACCATTGTTTGATAAGTCGCACATCTGCTGCAATACTGTTGGCGAAATATTGTCACGTGTAGGAATATCGATGAAGAATACAGACTTATACATCTTGTAATAATACTGATCCAATCCTTGAGCTAAAAGACTACCCAAATAGACATAATCAGTGTTCTGACCAAACAAGCGATAAGCAAGAGCATTCGTCTGTTGAACAGGTACGTAGTCGAGATACCGCAAATCGGAATAAGTGTTAGTCAAAAGTGGTCTGAGATTATCATATTGCTCAACATCACTCATAATGTCATGCTGTACGAGAGAAATCAGTTTTACCAAATCGTCTGGATTTACTGTAATCGTGTTTGGGATGTAGATCCATGCAGCCATATAATCTCCAGTCCTGCCCACATTCAGTGGTCTGACAATAGTAAAATGGACTCCGAACTCATGCCAGTTCAAAACATAGAAAACCCTAGTAAGACGCAACTGGCTGATGTAGTTGCGCATATCATATGTTTTACCATACCATTCGCCTTTACTTGTGATAAAGACATCTGCTAAGCCACCATGGGCTTTTTGAATCAATAATTCTATCTTGCTCATAAGTTTTATAGTCTAAATTTGCTCAATATTTTTTGCCAAAAGCCCTGTTTCTCGAAACACGAATAACGAACCAACAAATCGACCATCTTTGTCGCTGATGTTGCATCGAACTGACAATAATCTTTAAAGCACACATTACCAATGGAGAACGGTACTATTTTGACACGTCCTTTGTTAATGCCATGTTCTTTACATATGAGAAGGAGATTATTGTAGAACCCAAGATAATTCTTTGTCATATACTTCAACAAGTGTTCTTCAAGAGATCCCTCATATGATGCATTATCTACCTTGGATATAAGAACATAAATGGCATCCGTGTTGCTATCAAAGAGCCCAATACTATTCAGATGAGCTGCGGCAGAGTTCAGGTATTCGGCCTGTGGCAGTCCATTGTAGATACGCTTCTCCGCACCATACTCAATGACGAAAAAATGAATTTTCCTATTGTTAGATCTGTTTTCAAGCAGAATGTTATGCAAAGTCTCTAACGCTTGTTTTTGATCCTCACGCATCTGCTCGCCAGCATCTTTCATAAACATACAAGTAAAAAGCTCACCTGCCAAATCAATACATGCAACATGATGGATTTTGTGTTCCTGATCCTCCAGATCAAAACGCATTTCGTAAGTAGACGTCACGGGAGTCCCACCAGGAAGGCGACATATACGGCCAGGAGAGAAAATTGTAGACAGTCTATTCATATAGCCAAATCCCTGACAACTATTATCAGGAATCATACTACGGGCAGCCAGACCATTCTTAGCTGCACTGAGAATCGCACCCAGCGCGCAGGTTTTTCCGGAAAAAGGTATACCCCAGAAATACACTTCTGTGCATGGTTCTGCAATAGTCTGCAAAGGACGTGCTGGTTCAAAATTCTGGGATCTCGCATTGGTGAGCATCTTATTGATAAACCCATTGTCAATACCACACTTACTAAGATCGTTTCTATTGAGAATGCCTCGCGAAATGATGTCATTACAAGCCGCAGATGAAAGCAGATTATGGTCCTGCCGAATCAATTCAAGTAACATACCAATCGTTATCGTTTTATTCTCAAGAAGCACCTGAATGATTTTACTGACATCTTCTGCACTATTAGCTTTGTTAATCATGGACTTCAAGATAATTGGCGATTTTTTGCGACTATGTTCCTTATTTTTCTCTGCCGTAATGAGTTTATTGAGTTCAAAGAGGTGAGAAGTATTTGGATATTTTTCTTTAAAGGCCTCCAAAAGCTTAATGTCACCAGCGTTCTTAATGCTAAACCATTCTTCCTCCTCACCATTCGATTCTTCCACAATCGGCTCAGAAGCAGGAATCTTTTCCAGCACATGCTTTCGTTCGCGTACAGCATCCAAATGAGCAACTGTGCCCATTGGATATTTATTAAGGAAATCCTGAAGGTCAGCAATAGAAGCAGATTCCATAACTTTTTTGAAATCCTCATCCTCGCTTCCAGCAAGTAGCTTTTCCACTCCAAGTTGCATCTTAGCAGTGAACTCACCATCCGTGTTGTTGACAAGTTCATCAAGCGTCACAAAGCCTTGCTGGATGTAACTTGCCAAATCCTCCGGAGAGTATTCCGTCACATTGTTTAATATAGCTGATTTTTTTGGCATAATGCGTTCCGTTTATTGTTGCTCTGTCCTATCCAGATATTTAGAGTGGCGGATAGAGAATTTATGATTATTGTTTATGATCTTTATCTGTGCTATTGGTATATCTTTACCTTTTCGAATTGGCTCATCAATGGTATAATACCATGTATGTCCATTAAAAGCCACTTCAGCTTTTGCACCATGGTTTCTACCACCATCGTAGTTCCTGATAAACAGGGTGTATGTACCATCATCCATCTTCTGTGGGTCAGTCCAAATTATATTTTCCACGCCTATGCCTTGTGGACGAATATCGTCGACATCTAGTACGCCCGACATTGAAGTAGGATGGTTCATATGAGATTGGTAGAAGATCTCTTCCTGATCAGGCTGGATAGCATGGGCATCAAGATCCACTATATCGCCACCATGTTGGTTCCACATAATTGAGAAACGAAGGTAAGCATTGGTGTTTCCACCACGCTCCTGAACCTCTTCACGAATACCAAAGCGGTCAATGGCAGTATCTTGAGGGAAGATGTAATCAGTATTCTGCTCACTAGCTGCACGCTGATATTGTACATCACCAGTAGATTCATCAATATGATATTGCACGCTATCAGTAACTACAACATTATTATGCCAGTAATTCCATTTGTTTCCATTGCAACCAGGGAAGAGCCAACTGAACAGCCAACTCAAAAGGAGAAGCGCAAGTAATAGGAGCAACCATTTCAGACAACCGAAGCTAGTAAACCACATCCAAAGGCGTGTCCACCACCAAATATGCCTGTATTGTGCCTGAAACATGCTGTCCTTTGCTACAACATAGTTTAACGGTGTGACATCCCATCCAGCAAAGGTATAACCACTAAAAGGAGACACCAGTGGAATCTGCTCCTGTTTTATACGGCCGCCATAAGGAACTGTGAATGTAGATAATCCCTTTAACTCGCCATATTTCCCTGGCAGGAATCTCACAGTGTATTGTTTCTGTGTCACCTTTCCAGTAAAGAGCAAATCAGAATGTACTGGGCCAAGATAAGTAGGATCCCAATATGGCGTATCAAATCCGGCTTCAGGAATCAGTGGTGGAAAGTCTGCATCAGTGAGTATATATCCGTCCTCTACAACAAGTTTATCCTGCCCATTTATATGACAATTTCCATCCGTTACGAAAAGTATGGTATGCATAACGGCAAGAGGTTGAACGTCCTCTACTTCTGGCTCGCCAGGTACAACAATATTGACAGGAGTAGCCTGATATTGAGCACGAAAGACCATATCGGACACAACAATCGTACCTTGTACTTGTGGTTTCCATCCCAAAAAATGATATCCTGGCTTAGATTTCAATCGAGGAATGTCTGCCGTGACCAACTCGGCTTTCTCTTTCCTTCGGATAATGCGGTCATTGGGATTTACAAACTCTGCACCTTCTCCAGGATCAAAAATGATGGTATATCCCTTTTTCTGCGAAAAGTTGAACACAACACTACCCTTGGCATCATAGACACTGTCACGAAGGTTCATTCCCCATGCCACAAGTATTACTCTATTGTCGTAACAGAACAAAAAGTCGTCATTGACAAACTTAAGTGCTGAATCAAGGATACCTAAAGCTTCACCGTGAAGTTTCTTCTTGGCTTCATAGTAACTGCTAAGAGTATCATGATAAATTCTATTGTATTTTTCTTTTTCTTCACCATATAAGTCGTTGATGCGGCGTGGAGTGTCGACCCAATCAGGAGCAAACCAGACAATAGCATCATCCTCAGCAGAGTATTCTGGCATTGCCAAGAAATCTTGCTTTTCCTTAGGTATATATCTGCCGACAATGCTTTGAACACTTCCTGCGCGCATATACATAGGATCATTGCCGACACCCTGTATCTCACAAAAACTCTTAAGTAGTGTAGTACACAGGGCTTTCTTGCCTATATATCTTGTCATACTTAATTATTTAATATCATTCTACACTCTTCAAAGATAGTTTTCATCTGTTCGTTGGCTTCTTCGTCAATTTCTACAACATCGCTTGTGTACATGAGAGCTATGACAAGACGGTTCTCCCATCTTTTAAAATTATCCCATAGAGGAAGACGACGAAGCATATTGGTACAACGCTCATCAAAGACTTGGAAGCGAAGCGTCTCAACAGACTGTTCGAAGGCCTCCATGGTATCACGCAAATTAAGACGCTTTAATTGCTTATCCTCATTGATGTCAATCTGAACATGCAAATCGTCAGCAATGGCTCTAACCTGGCTACAGTCATTTTCTTTCATATACGCATTGCCTACAGAAGTCACAAAATCATTGAGCATCAGGCTAATGGCATCAGCTATAATATTAGCTAGCACATCTCTATCCTCAATTGTATTTGCATAATTCTGAATTTTATTAGCAATCACCTGCCTAATATTGAACTTATTGAACAGGGCGTTATACATAAAGGAAATTCGCTCACTGTGAATAAGTTGCTTATTCAATTGGTGTGCTGCCGACTCAATATGTTCAGCCCAATACTCAGATATGTTCTTTGCCAAGATATCAGCCTCAGTTGTCATCGTTTTGTTCTGTCCACATATTACTTCATCCAAATCAACATTCTGCATCATAAGTCCATTGCGCAACATTTGTTCATCTGTATGATAATAATCGCATAGCTTTTTCATATTCACATCCTTACCGTCGTTCGGATTGATACCAGCATTAAGACGTAATACATTGATGAGTGTAAAATCCTGCGGCAACTCCTTCTTGTGAAGTACAATGTCTGTAGCAAGGTATCTTAACTCGTGTGCAGAGATCATGAAATGGTTGATTAACTTTCCAAATGACGATGGTGATAACATATCGAGGCCAAACTTGATCTCACCAGCAGTACGGCGGATTTCTTCGCGCTTATCACTCTCTTCTCCTGAGATAAAGAAATGCTGAAGAGCAGTAAGTATCTCATCGCGCATAGACTTCACATCATCATAGTATCTTTGTTTACGCGCCTGATCGATAACCACAGCGATTTTCTCAAGCGAAGAAATGATGGCCTGTGAACCATCATGGTTGACAGTAGCCGCATCGTCCCAAGCCTGCTCAGGATTCGCAAAATGTTTTTTAACAAATGGATATGAAATGAACGATTTGCGTAAATCATCTAAATATCTAGGATACTCAGGATGCTCTACAACATTTTTTTCTCCACTCACACCTGCCTGATATCCTGCAAACACATGTTGGTTTGACGACCAGAAATAGTCACGAAGCATATAGATGTTCTGGAAAGCCTCTGATGCAAAGCCAGCACCTGGTGACACCCACTTATCAAACCACGAATAAATGCTTGGTTTGATAACCTCATTACACAGATGATTTTCAAAACGCGTTTTCCAACGTTCCTCTAACGGCACAGTCTGGATGAACGTCGGTGTCTCCTTAGTTCGTTGAAGATTACAGTTGAAAAATGTAGACACTATGAAGAAAGGAGATGTATGGTTGATGGTACTGATATATTTTGCACGCCGTTCTGGAGTTTTTCCAATGTTCTTACAGATCCAATTATTTAGCACCTCGCCTAGCTCGCTCTCCGGTTTGTCCATGTTTTGACAGAAGAGAATGGCGTTGATTCTCAGCGATTCGGAGTATTTATCAAACAGATAAGACACCTTGCCTCTACGCACCATCATCGATATTTCGGTTTGAATACTGCTCTCTGGTATTTTCATGCGATGACGTGCACCGGGGAAATCCAAAAGATCGAGCTCACGTAAGAAAACACGCTTATTTGCAGCAGATGCAGGTAGAACGAGCGTTAGTTCTGCTATCAGGGCGGTGAATGATGTCTTTGGAAATCCATGTACAAGCAGATTATTCTGTGCATCATAAACATCACACAACATTTCATAGTTTGGATTAACACCGCTTGTACTGTCACAGAAAAGATAATCAAGCCAGGATATATCAAGAATGGTACCCTTCCGCCTGAGAATAGCATCAAAAGGCACATACACCACTGGGGCAAAATGCAACTTGTGGTATTCTGTGATCAGTCGTTCAAACAAAGAGGTGATATAGATATTGTTATTCCATAGCAGACAGAAAAGCCTTCCCCATTGCTCAGGAGCTATATATTGGATTTTCGGCAATACCAATTCACAGAATTTAGATTTGTAAGCATAAGAAGTACTTCCACCTATAGCATCAAGATACTGCTGGATGGCAAAGATATCATCTTCGTCAATATAATTCTGACGACTATTCTTGTCTACAATTTGAGGGAGGATAGCCTCCAGACTCCCGTTGATATCATCTGCTTGCAAAAGTGCGCTGGCGTTGATTTTGACATCTTTATAATAAGTATCAGCCAACAACTTCACTATATCTGCTATACTTAGCAGTCGCACCTTTACTTTGTCGGCAGCAGCAGGTGATATGTCTGGACGTACAGTAAAACGAGTTATTATACCTGTAGATTCTTTTTTCGATGTATTCCCCCCACTGGGATTGATATCGTCGATGAAGCCATAGAGTTGCCCACCCCCCCTGATATGGTCAACGCGTTGCCTTGATTAGAAAGTAGACTACTAATAAGGTAAGACTTTCCATTTTGGCTCTCACCATAAGCAGCAGCCGAGCAATTCTCTTCGAGTGCAAATCTTATTTTCTTCAGATTCCTACGTTTTTCCTTAAAGGCAGACACAGGAAATGCATGCTCATCATGCACAGAAGCCCACCTTATGGAGTCGTCAATGACATGAAGCAGATGGTCAATATCTTGTATAGTAATTTCTTTCATAACATTTGCGTTTAGAAGTCAAAGACACCAGAATCAAGCCAGTAGCATTCTGAAGCGCCAAGGCTTTGAATACTAAGGCGAATGTTTTGAGACTGTATCTCGTTGCCCTTGTTATCGAAAACCTGTTCTATCATAATTTCTTCTCTATGATCGACTTCACGAGACAGAACAATGCGATAAGGGAGGAGGCGCTTTAGACGATTGATTTCCTCATTGACAAGATTGGCAAGAGACTCTTCTGGCATATTTGGATTCACATCTTCCATCAAACGTCTTATGCGTTTACGAATCATGCCAAAATTATAGTCTATAACATAGAGTGGACGACTGGGATAGCCGTCAAAGTTTTCCTGCCTGATCTTCAGAGGAAGTGGAAGTTGCTTGGCCGTAATCTCTCCGCGGTTCATCACAGGAGTAAGACAATACTGTGTATCAAACATCATCGACTCTGGCGTCTCTACATAGTTGATGGTTGAAGGAAGGTTGTTCAACGGTGTCTTGTCAAACCTGAAGTTTGAAAATTGGATGAGATCTGATGAATAGAAACCGATCATAGCACCAACCGCTACAACCGTCTTTGGATTTCGTATATAACCAGTGTTATTGCCAAACGGATACCAGTCACCTATATAATAGCTGGATAGCTGGATGAGACGATTAGGTGCAACTGCATAGTATTTCATGAATAGGTCGTGCAACGGAGGCAATGTAGCAGGGCGCCCTGAGAGAACAATAATATCGCAGTGGTAGGTATACATGATAGCGGATATCTTCTTGGCAAGAGAATCAAAGCACTTAGCAACAACGCGATAGACATCATCGTTTGAATAATGCCATTCTAAATCCTTGAAGTCAAAACCGAAGAAATCTCGGAAACCTTTCAGAACCAAATGATTGGGTTCACTGTCTCTAAACACATCCTCGTAATGTACTACACTATCATGACTCTGGTTTTTCAACAGTTCAAGATAATGACATGCCAAAGGCATCAGTACCTGCATATTGAAGTTCTTTCTCAGAATGCGTTGTGAGATAGACTGACCGTTGTAGTTATGTCCAAAGAAGTCCTTGACCTTCTGTTGCGCCCCTGAATTTGTGCCCATTTTTTTAACCAGTGCAGAATCGTCGCCTGTGAGGATAATCTCTCGAATGAGTTCCTGAAGCATATCGTCGCCAGCGTAATAGTAGCTATCATAGAATAGTGGCTTTGGACTAATTGTCGAATCACTGTCATTAACTATATGGTACTCGTTGATCATCAAATCTGATGTACCTGCACCAATGTCGAGAGAGCCTAAGATGAATGTATGATCGCCACTTTCATCCAGATGTCCATAGAGTTGGAAGAAGTCTCTACTACGACCTTTAAACTTATGAGCTATTTCACCATATAAGTAAACCATCTGCGAGCAGGTTGCCTCATCGTAATACCAGACTCCTCTTCCATCATGCTGGTATGATGGGAAAACTTCAATGTCAAACTTCTTGGTTGGCAATTCGGTTGTCATTGATGCTTTCTCGAAGTTTGCCAATAGAGTAACGGCATCATTTGCACAGCGAACAAGTGCCTTTCGCTCACACTCAGACATTGTTGTCGGACAGGTAACAACAACTCGCTTAATTCGACGCGGAGTATGGATCTCACCATGGAACTTACGATATTCTTCACTATTTATCTGCATTCTTGCCTGTGAGAATATCTCCAGGAAGGCAAACGTCATTAGAGAACTACGAGAATATGAATGTTTACCTCCTCCAAAACCATCTCTATCAACAGTACCATTACTGTTGAGTTGATTTGTAATGCCATTTAATTGAAGGATGTGGCTTTGCTTCTCTCCTTCTAGCACAAGGTATTGCCATTCGTCCTTCGTTACATCCTTATCCCAAAGGTATCTTTTCGGGCTAGAATAAGTGTAAAGGCTTTGGGAAGAATATTCTTCTGAAGCAGCGTGCATTAGGTTTTCAGCTTCTTTTCCTAATCTTACAAGGCTTGGATACACAAACTGATGACTGTCCCGTGGCCCAAAGTCGCCAAAGTCTGCCTTTCTGAACACTAGGCGCATATCGAATGGCTCGGTAAAGCGATGAAGCCGAGGCCCGTCTGGCGTATCAACAACTGCGTTTGTGAAATCTGTCAAACTTAATAGCGGAACCTTTGTAAAATCACCATTCTGAGGATCTTCTACCAACAAGGCTGTTGTACGAGAGTTGCCTATATCAATAAACATATCTACGTCTTTGACGATAACATTTTCATCCTTTTGCAGTTTCAATATTGGCATCAAGTCCTCAAGAGCCAGATAATTCATTAACAAGAAATAAGTGGCAATATACGACATTTTGTGTCTCTCGCCTTTGATTTTTGACACAGAACGTGCCTCTGGATGAACCAATCTTCGCAGATATTCATTGATATAGTTACAATCCTCTGTTGCTTCAGAACAATAATCCATCAGCAGCATTTCGTCAGTGCAAAGTTGGAAAGTGAGTTCATTCTGAAAACTATCCGGAAAGACCAAGGTCTCCTTTAAGGTAGTAGCATGATGGTTCATACGAGTATCAAGCGCAAGCAGCACATTATAACAGCGCTTTCCATTCTTTTCGCTTTTTAGAACAAACTTGGCACGCGCCCAATTGAATGCTCCAAAGTCAAATTGCAGGGCAGGCACACGTCGACGGAAGTACGGAAGCGGAATCCATTGATTCTCATAAAATGACAGTTTACACTGACTATCTTCAAATGACATAGAGAAGATTTCGTCAAAAACATAATCATCTTCTCCCGTGTTAGATGCCAAAGGATGGACCAAGCCATCCTCACGAACTTCCGTAGGATTAACTGTCTGACAAGTTTCAAATGCCGTCAGATACCCCTTATTGATAAGGTCCTTTTTGTTGTAATAAAAAGTATCACCTTCTTCTGTATTCACACACTCCACTAGGTCAAGCTTATGTACACCCTCCTCCTTGTCATACCACTCATGAAACCATCTCTTAAAGTTCTTTCTAAGGTCGATCTCTAGAGGAAAAGTGAAGAGTTGAATACCAGAATTGGCTATAATAGAATGTTCCATTTTCTTCGTTTGTAACGATTACTGCATTATATTTGTGCTATCGCGCTTGTTGCTAAATAGTTTTTGTTCCTGCTCATAGTCTTCAAAGGATGTTGTCACCAACACCATCATTCCAGTTCTAACTACATTTACAAGCTTGCAAAGATCATTATTGTTCAAGCGGATACATCCCTCAGTTGCACGAGTACCTATCGACTGAGGGTTGTGAGTGCCATGAATACCAATACCCTTGCAACCAGGCGTGTCTAAACGGATGAAATAGGGGCCGTAGGCACCTTGGATTTCTCCTCGTCCATCCCCAAAATCATGTGTACGTTCAGATGAATCTTCTATACTTTGTACAAAAAACATACCTTCTGGAGTTTTCATATCTCCCACTTTATGCTTCTGTCCAAAATTACGGCCGCATGCTATACCATAATCCATCAGTTTATTTCCCTTATAATCGTACACACGCAATCGCATGTCTTGTTTAGAAACAACTATAATACGCGCTTCAGAAATATCATCCAACTGCTTCTGATAATAGTCATACAATCCTATTAATCCACCGATAGGAACAAGTAGCGAAATTGTATATAGAAGGACGAGTCCTAAATTTTTCAACTGATGAGATTTGGACTTAGTCTGCGTATTCGTACGATACTTCAACCTTTGATTCATAGCAATATACGTCATCTATAAATTAAAGGTTGAAGTATCGTTCTAATA
>OIUO01000260.1_pt1 | contig 15247 bp, 9 predicted proteins | sample 1586981 | NCBI WGS metagenome assembly OIUO01 (sample SAMN02674970, study PRJEB24791) | human gut metagenome, SKBSTL043 | isolation source: stool | host: Homo sapiens | place: USA
AGGCCGCCGCGGTCGGCCGGGCCGTCGGTGAACACGTGGCCCAAGTGAATCTGTGTGTCCGACGTGCGCACTTCGATGCGGTCGCGGCCCGGAATGCGGTGGTCCTCATGCTCGGTCAGCAAGTCACCGGCAATCGGGCGAGAGAACGCGGGCCAGCCGCAGCCGGAATCGAACTTGTCTCGCGACGAGAACAGCGGCTCGCCGCTGACGATGTCCACGTAAATGCCGGGCTCAAACTCCTCGTCATACTCGTTGACGAACGGGCGCTCGGTAGCGGCGTTCTGTGTGACCGCGAACTGCTCAAGCGTCAGATCCCAGATGCGTTCCACGTACTTCTGACGGCGTTTTACGTTCGCGATTGCGGCGATCGGCACATGGCAGTAGCCGCCGGGATTGTTCACCAGATAGTCCTGATGATGTGCCTCGGCCGGGTAGAAGTTGCGCAGCGGTTCGACCAGTACGGCCGGGCGCTGCGGCTGGCGGTCGACCAGCTGCTCCAAGGCCGCCACATACACGGCGCGCTGCGTCTCGTCCGTGTAGAACATGCCAGTGCGGTACTGCCGGCCGCGGTCTTCGCCCTGCTGGTCCACGGAGAACGGGTCAATGACCTCCAGGAACAGTAATGTCAGCGTCCGCAGGCTGACCTGTGCCGGGTTAAACTCGACTTTCACGGTTTCGGCCGCATCCGTGCCGCCCGCGCATACCTGCTCGTAGGTCGGCGATTCGACGGTGGATTGCGCGTAGCCGACCGTGGTGTCCGTGACGCCGTCGACGTTCTGGAAGTAGCGCTCCAGTCCCCAGAAGCAGCCGCCGGCGAAGTATGCGGTTTGCGTATTTCCGTCATTGTGTTCGTTACGTTCGCTCATGCGCCCCACGTTACTACGTCGAGGCGGCTCGCGATGCAGTCAACGACACCTCTGCACCGGCAAAACCGCTTTCGAGGGGCTGATTCGGCCTTCGCAGGAGGTCTACTCCCGTTTCAAGGGGCTGGTCGGCAGCTAGACCGCATGTAAAAGCCCATCCGCGTCAACGCCATTCCGCCGATTTTGGAGCGTGAATACTCGGCCATCAGCCCCTCGAAGCAGGAGTAGACCTCCCGGAGAGGCCAAATCAACCCCTCGAAACGGAGATAGCGCCTTCTGCGCCCTTCTCGCTGGGCTTTCGCCGCTCAAAGAGGTACATTCGGGCTTCTGCAGAATGCTTTCTCCGTTCAAAGAGGTACCGAATACGGGAAATCCCGAGTACAAACGCCGTCATTGCAACGCTCATACTCGGGATTTCAGAGTTCAGGTACCTCTTTGAAGGCAGTTAGTTGTCCGCAAGAGGCCAAATGTACCTCTCTGAAAGCAGATACCCCGTCTCAGGCTCGAATCGGCTAGCCTGCGTACCCGTGTGCACACCTTCACGACCGCAGCGTGCTGAGCATGCCGGCTACTTCGGCGGGCGTCACGCTGGGCACGTAGGCGCGCACCACCGCGAGCCCGATCTGCGGCAACGCCGCCGGGTCCGGGTAGCACACGTAGACCGGCGCTTCGGTGGGCTGGAACTTGCGCTTGAAGTTGAACAGCGAGTGGAAGCCGTAGGCGGGTTCCATCCAGTCGGCCACAATCTGCAGCGCGTGTTGGAGCACCTGCGTGCCTTCGCCGGCCGGCACCCCGCCTTCCCGGGCATTGTCTCGCTCGGGGTTCATGCCGGCCAAGGGTGCCGCGGACAGGCTCATGAACTCTACGGCATGCTCAGGATCCGCAAGCCCCTCGTCGCGCAGGCGCTCGGCCATGCGCGCGATCAGGAACTCCATAATGCCGTTGGGACTGTCGGTGCGATGGCGCATGAAGTCCAGCGTCCAGCCGACGATGCGCCCGTCGCGCCAGGTGGGCAGCCAGCTGGTGACGCCCAGCACGCGCCCGTCCGCGTCGATGGCGTAAAGCAGCCGCACGCGCGGGTCGCGCAGTTCCTCGACACCGCCGAGCGTGAACTTCATTTCCGGCAGCGCCTTGAGCTGCGCCCACTCCTCGGAGATGTCCTCGATCTGCTCGCGCACATCGAGCGACGCTTCCAGGAACGTGGACTGCACATCGGTCACGCCGTCGCGCTTGGCCTTGTTGATGGCGGTGCGCACATCCTGCCATTTCTTGCCGGTCGTCTTCCAGCCGCGCGGGTCCACGACCATTTCGCTGCCGACCTCGATGGAGCTCCAGCCGGCCTCCAGCAACGCGTCGCGCTGTTCGCGATGCACGCTGTAGAACACCGGCGAAAGCGACCGCTCCACGCAATACTGGGTGAAGCCGGTCAGGTCGTCCATCCACTCGGAGGGCTCGCCGAACGGCCCGGTGCAGGTCAAGGCGATGCCGTTGAGCACGCGATATGCCACGGCCGATTTGCCCGTGGGCGAGAGCCAGTAGCTGTTGCCTTCCCACGTAGTCATGAAGCTCATCGATTCGCCGCCGGTTTCGACCAGCCGCTCGGCGCGTGCCTGCGCCCGCTCGTTCGATTCGCTCACGTCGCTCATCCAGCGGATCACCACGACCAGCACCACGATCCAGAACACCAGGCCGACGCCCTGATACACGATCGAGGCCATCGGGGTACGCGGCACGAACGACAACTTCATATGGCTCAGGAAGCCGATGGGCAGGAAGCGCCCCGGCAGTTCGGCCAACAGCGACGAGGCCGTGGCACGCGGCGAGAATTCATCCGGCTGGGCGATGCCGTACATCAGGTACACGGCGGCGCACGCCAGCAGAACCAGCACGATGGCGCCGACGCCGCCGATCAGTCGCCGCCAGCCGACGCGAATCGGGAAATGCTTCAACGCCGCAGTCAAGGCGACGGCAAAGAACAGCGGCGGCAAGGCGTTCGCCACGCAGGCGGTGATCGCGCCGTGCTGCAGCAGTGAGGTCATGCCGTCCGGCGCAAAGCTCAGCGGCACGATCAGGTAGTAGGCGATGGCTACTCCCGCAGTGAACAGGTTGATGGCCACGGCGCAGGTGGCCGCGAACCGACGTCCGCGATACAGGCCCCACGCCAGCACCAGGGTCACGGCGGTGGGCAGCAGCGAGCGCAGTACCGCGCCGGGCATCGAGGCGCGCATCAGGTCGAATTGCAGGAAGCAGCCGCTGTGCGTGGCGCCGGCCAGGCAGCGCGCGAGCGTGCCGTCGTCGACGGAGACCGGACTCATGAGCAGGCCGACCGTGCTGAGCGGCCCCGCGTGATTATGCGAGGTGATGGCGATGACCGGCCCCAGCGCCAGCACCACGGCGATGGCCGCGAACATGCGCCGCGCCTCGAAGGAGGTGCTGCGCAGCCAGTGCCATCCGGTTTCGGCGTGCGCGGGCGACCCGGCCATCACGCGGCCGACCGCGTGTCCGATCAGCGCGGCGGCGAGAATGCAGTAATCGCCAGGATTGCCGCTGTAAAGCAGCGCGACCAGAATCGCCACGTAGCCGATCAGCCGAATACGCCGCCGCAACAGATGGCTGCAGAACGCGCTGGCCGCCATAAGCGCGCCGACCGGCAACACCAGCGGGCTCAGGGCGAACTGCATGCGGGAGACGAATTGGGAGTCCTGGAACAGCCATCCGGCCGCCGCACACAAGATCAGGCCCACGATCACGCCGCCGAGCGCGCAGGCGAGCGCGGTGCCGACGGTACGTGCGCGGCCAAGCCACGGCTCGGCGATTGACAGCATGACGAGCCACAGCACGGCATCAAGAATGAGCTGGATGACGCCGCGCGCCAAGAACAGCGTGCAGAAGAGTTTGCCGAAATCGAATTCGGCCATGCTGGTGTCGAGCCGCAGCGGGAACGCGAATCCGGCCATCGCGACCACCAGCCACACCACCAAGTTCAGCACCACCAGCGCCACCGTGGCAGTGATGGCCAGTCGATGACCGTCCGCCCACTGTCGCACGTCGCCGGCCAGTTCGCGCCAGCTTTCCGCCGCATGACTGTTGTGCTTACGCGATTCTTCGCTCATTGCAACACCTCCACTTGTGGGTACTCCTTCAACGATTTCGCCATCTCGCCCAAGCCGGTCCGTTCGCCAAACCAGTCGAGACCGGGCCGCCAGACCGCCTGCACCGCGTGCCAGTCGTGGCCGGCGCCGGGCACGATCAGCTCGGTGACCTCCATGCCGGCTTTGCGCGCGGCGGCGGCAATCGTGCGCATGTTGCTAATCGATTCCTTGTCCCGTTCGCCAGCACCGGTGAACAGCGCCTGCTCAGATGTGCCGCTGGAGGCGATGGCGTTGACCGGCACCTGTTCGTCGTATGCCTTGCGGTCGCCGGCGAAATACTCTTGGACCATCTTGCCGACGCTGCCGTTGGTCGGCTTGAGTTCGCCGTCCACCGGCAGCATCGCGCCGTAGATTTCGGGATGACGCGGGACGAGCTGCGTGGTGCAGGTGCCGCCTTGCGAGAACCCACCCATCGCCCACATGCGGGCCGACTTGGCCACGGGCAGCATCTTCTTGGCCCAGTTCACCACGTCTGTGGTGAGGTAGGTTTCGGCGTTGCCTTGCGTGGTGTCGGCGCACAGGCTGTTGTGCGTGGCCTCGCCGTTCTGGTCGGGCACGAGCACGATCGGCGCGAGCCCGTCATGTTTGGCGGCGTACGCATTCATCGTGGCGGCGATGTTGCCGGCGTCGATGAGGCGACTGGGGCTACCGGGCTGCCCGGCCAACAGCTCCATCACTGGCAAGGCCGGCGGACGGTCGGACAGCGCGGCGGGCGGCAGGTAGATCATCGCCTTGCGGGCCGTGAAGTTGGATTTGGCGTTCGGAATGTCGACGGTGAGCACCTTGCCTTGGCTGGGCATGGACGGCAGGCTGCCCTTCTGCGCCTTGCTACGCCAGTCGCTGACGCTCATCGCGGCCTTGTGTACCTCGATTGAGCCGAGCGAGGCGTACGGCGTGTAGCCGACGAGGGTGCCGATGGTCTGGTATTCGCCGTAAATCGAGTCCACGCCGAGCGCGGTGGACAGCAGCACCAGCGGCACCAGCACGATGGCCAGCACACGGCGGGCTCCGCGCATGGTCACGGCTGCGGCGATCACGAAGCCGACGCCGGCGATGCCGCCCGCGATGGTGAAGATCACCGGCCAGCCCAGCGATACGCCAAACACCATAAACACGTCGGACACCAGCCATGCAACCAGCATTCCAGCCGCGCCGGCGAGCACGGCGGCAATCAGCGAGACAATCAGCGGGTGCAGGCGGCCGCGCTTATTGCTCTTGCTCAGCGCCAGTCCAATAACCAGTATGATTGCCGCGATCGCGGTCAGTCCGAACACGGTCCGTGGCACGATTCCGCGGACCAGAGACAATTCCATGAACGTTTTCCAAACGGAGTTCTTCATCCTTCACCCCCCGCGCTCCAGGCTCCTCGCCTTGTAAGCTCACGCAACACTAGCGCGCGATTCATAGAGCGTCACCCAATTTCACAAAAATTGTCGCGAGTTCTCATGGTTTCCCCAGACTCCGTTCAGCACCTGTTCACATCCGGTCTGGACGTCCGCAGCTCAAGGCCAGTGTCAGCGCTGGATTAGCGGCGCGCAGGCTTGTCCCAGCTTCAGCCGGAAGCAGGGAATATGCTGGTGGATATGACTCACGCAAACGAACAACGTCCAGCAGCGACCGGCAATGCCGCCGATAACGTGTCTGACGCCCCTACTGGCCCCGCGACGAGCGCGGCGGCAAGGCCCACGACCGTCACGGCTGATGGCACAACAGCCACAAACGCCGCGGCCAGTTCAACAGCAAAACCCGCAGCCAGCACCTCTTGGGCCAGGGAAACCAACCCACGTCGAGCACTGTTGACGATTATCGTCACGGTGGTGGTTGTGGTGGCCATCGTACTGGGGCTCGGATTCTTCGTGAACTGGGGATTGGCGGCCCTTTTGGTGATCATTATGATTCCGGGGGCGATTTCGCTGGCCGTTCTCGCCAAGCACCCTGAATCCACCGGCGGGCGCAGCATGTTCGGCATCTCCGATCCGAATACGCTGCTTGACCCGATTCGCCGCCCGTCCGAGCGCCGCGGCGAGTAAGTTGCTGCTGCCCATCGGGCGGTAATTTATCCATGGGGCGGTAAAAGGCCCATGGGGCGGTTTGAAGAAATTGTGAAACCGCAGAATAAAGTCATTTTGGGATACCGCCCCATGAGGGTTTTACCGCCCCATGGGATTATTACCGCCCCATGAGCAAAGCCACCCCGCTATTTGCGCGCACTGACCAAGTAATTAAGCACCGATCCGACGGCCACCAGCAGCGCGCCACACCAAAACGGCAGCGACAGCGCTAAACCCAGCAACACCGCACTGGCCCCGGTGGACAGCACCGGCGTGGCATAGGACGCAATAGCAAGCCGCTCCATAGACCCATGCAGAATGCCATAGCCCCAGCAGGCATAACCACCGCCAATCGCCGCCGCGGCAATCAACACAAACAGCCATGCGACCAGACTCGGCGGCTCGGCCGGCCACCCCTGCCCGGACGCAAAGTGGATAATCCACAACGCCACGGCCACGCAGGGGAAGAACAATGAAGTGCCGTCCACCCCATGACTCATGGCTGGCGTGAACACCGCGTACACCGACCAAGCGAGCGCGCCCACGAACGCCAGCGCATAGGGCAAAGGGTCGGCGGCGATATGCTGCACGGCCGCATACCAGTCGAGCCCGGAATTACCGCCGACCGCCAGCACCACGCCGGCAGTGGCCACGATCGCGCCCGGCAGCACCTTGACGACCGCGTGCTTGCGATGGGATACGCCCGCCGACAGCAGCACCATCATCGTGGGCCACAGATAGTTGACCAGGCTCACTTCCACCGAGGATGCGTCGGTGGAGGCCAGCCCCAGCGAGAGGGATATCGACGATTCGTAAAATATGAACAACAGGCCGCCGATAATCAGGTATTTCTTAGGGAACTCGCGAATCGGGGCCGGGCGCCGGAACATCAGCAGCAGGATGCCGCCGACCGTGTAAATCAGGGCCGAACCAAGCGTGGCCCCGAAGTTTTCGGAGACGATGCGCACGGTGCCGGCCATGAAGCTCCACAGCAGGATTGCCATCAGGCCGATGGTCGTGGCGCGCGCGGATACGACGTGGCCGCCGGAATGGCTTGCCGCCGGTGCCGGTGTGCCGCTTGCGTTCTGTGCGCCGTTCGCCATATGTCCGCCTCTTTCGCCTCGTTTCGAAGTCACTCTACCCATCGGATGTGTACAGCGGCAGAACGGCACGCGACCGGCGCGCGAACAGGGTGGGGTTTGGTGGGTGAAACGCAACATGCCGGGTAGGGTAAATCCTTACTCGGCATTTGCATTGGCTATGTTTCCCGCCGTCTGTCAGGTTAGTCGGCGTTGAAAGCATAGGATTATGCCCATAATTCCATGGTTCTCCCGCCATCTAAAGCGGGTCGGGCCACAAGGTGACCGCACGGTGAACAATGGGTGAAGAGCTACATCAGTACGCGGCGCAGGCAATCATGGGGTCGTCGTAGAAGCCAAGGATCTTTTCGAGGTAGGGCTTGTAAGTGCTGTTGGGCATGGAGAAGATTTCGTGGCGCGATTCGGGGAAGCGCACGATGTTCGCCTCGCCGCCGCCGTCCTTGACCAGTTGGACGAAGTGATTCTGCGGCTTATTGAGTACCCAGATGTCGCGTCCGGACTGGAAGAGCAGCACCGGCGTCTCCACTTCGGCGCAGGCGGACGGATTCAGTATGGCCCGGTTGAGCTTCAACGCTTGGCGCACCCATTCGAACGCCGCGCAGTAGGTCTGGTATTCGCGGTTCTCGCAACGCAGCTTGAAGTACCAGCGTTCACGCGCTTCGGAAGCGCCCTCGTTGCCTTCCATCGAGAATTCCGGCGTGAAGTCCGACTGCCCGAACACGCGCTTCTTGCCGAAGCCGAGTCCGCACAGCGCGCCGACCAGCACACGGGCCACGCCCAGCGGCATGCCGGTGGCGGGGGCGATCATCGGGGCGGAGAGCACCGCTTTGTCGAACAGGGTGGGGTATCGCTCCAACACGGCCGCGCCGATGCCGCCGCCCATCGAATGGCAGAACAGGTTCAGCGGCATGCCGGCCGCGTACTGCTGGCCGATGGTTTCGGCGAAGCCGGCCAGATCGGCCACGTAGCGCTGCCAGTCATCAATCCACACCATGCAGCGATTGTCCACGTCGCGCGCGGACTTGCCGTGGCCGCGATGCTCGAGTACACACACCGAGTAGCCGGCGAGCAGAAAATACCAGACGAGCTCGTCGTATTTCTCGGCGAACTCGGTGAAGCCGTGGCTGATGACGATGGCCCCGCGGAAGATGGCGGTGGCGCCTTGCTCGCGAATCGCGTCGAATTTGGCGGAGTCGTAGCACAGGTAGTGCAGCTGGCCCGAGCGGCCGCCGGTGTCCATAATGCCGGACAGCGGCTCGATCCCGGCCGAACGTTCGGCGGCGGACGGATCGAACCAGCCCTCCTCGCGGCATTGTTCGAGCGCGGGCAGCACCACGTCGGTCATCGTTTCGGCGTACTTGTTTTCGTCGATCATCGTCACCTGCATGGTTCCCATCTTAGGACAAGCCTCACGCCCACACCTCGCACCCACACCCACGACACAATCCCGGGAATGTTGCGCTAATCGGACCTACCGAGACCCACTTCGCGAAACAATCCCGGGAATGCGTCGCAAGACTGCGCGCCACTGACCGCACAGGCGCGTAGGTTGTGAGGTATGAGCGAAACCAATGATGTCAATGACGCAATCAAGCATTTCCCACGCCTCAGGGCGCGCACGCTGCGCTTCGGCTGCGGCGCACCGCGCTCCGCACAGACCGTGGGCGACGGCTCGCGGGCCCTGTTCCTGCGCTCCGACGGCCCCGAGGATCTGGTGACCGCACTGTGGCTGAGCTGGTTCGACGAGTCCGGTGAACACCATGAGACCAAGCTGGCCGATCCGCGCGAACTGCTGGGCGCAACCGCCGACAGCGAGGACGTGCCGGCCGAGGAGAAGGCCCGCCGCGAGCGTGCGCGCGAAGGCGGCACCGGCATCGTCGGATACTCCGCAGATGACGACGGCAATCGCATCGTGTTCACCATCAACGGCCGCCTGTTCCTGACCGACATCGATTGGAATGACGAGACCGGCGCACCCGAGCCGCACACCCGTGAACTGGCCGGCGAATGGCTCGATGAGGACCCGGCGATGTACACGCCGGTGCTGAACCCGCGCATCGCCCCGGATGGCGAACATGTGCTGTACACCACGGGCAGCTACCTGATGCTGGTCGATATCGGCGGCGAACTAGGTGACCGCATCACCGCCGTCTACGGCGTGAGCGTGGAGGATGAGGACGGCAATCCGGCCGAAAACACGTGGAAAATCGGTCTGGCCGAGTTCGTGGCCGGCGAGGAGATGGACCGGTACGACGGCTTCTGGTGGGCCCCGGATTCGCAGCACGTGCTGTTCGAGTCCTTCGACACCGCCGACGAGCCGACCTGGCACATCAGCGATCCGGCTGACCCCGAGAAGCCGGCCGCCGGCCGCCGTTACCCGCGCGCGCTGACCCGCAATGCCGACGTGTATCTGACCGTGATCACGCTGGCGTTCGATGAGAACGACCGGTACGCAGGCATCACCGGCAACGCCGATGTGAATTGGGATCGCGAGGCGTACGAGTATGTGGCCGCCGTGAACTGGCGTCGCGGCCACGATCCGCTGGTGCTGGTGCAGAACCGCCGTCAGACCCGCGATCAGGTGCTTGAGGTGGCAGTCGCGGCGGATGGGGCCGCGCTGGGTGCCACGCGTGTGCTTGAGGAGCACGCGAACGAGCAGTGGATCGACCTGGTTCACGGCACGCCCGCCTACACGCCGGATGGTCGTCTGGTGTGCTCGCTCAACGATATGGCCACGGACACCAACCGTCTGACAATGGACGGCCGCCCGTTCACGCCGGCTGGCTGGAACGTGCGCACGGTGCTCGCCGTGACCGACGAGGATGTGCTGGCCGTGGTGCAGCGCGCGCCCGAAATCGCGCCTGAGGTGCCGGACGCTTGGGCCGATGCGGCCGCCACCGAGTCCGTATTCGGTGACCACGACGCCCGCAGTTTCGACGTGGTGAGTATCGATTACAACGGCACGATCACGCCGGTCACGACCGATCCCGGCCAGTGGACCGCCTCGCGCGGCGAGCGCGGCATCGTGGTCTCCGGCCGCGATATGCGTTCCGCCCGCGCCCAGATGCGGCATATTCTGGGAGAACAGAGCGCCACTATCGCGTCCACGGCGGCCGAACCCGGCTTTACACCGAACGTCACGTTTACGCGACTGGGCGAGCACCAGCTGTACACGGCGATCATCGCGCCGAGCCCGGAAAGCCCGTACGCGCACGCCGAGAAGCTGCCGGTGCTGATGAAGCCGTACGGCGGGCCCGGCTTCCAGCAGGTCATCGCCTCGCAGTCCTTCTACTGGGAGGGCCAGTGGTGGGCCGACCAGGGATTCCTGGTGGTCACGGCAGACGGCCGTGGCACCACCGGCCGCGGCCCGGCATGGGACCGCGAAATCTTCGAGGATATGAAGGACGTAACGCTGGCCGACCAGATTGAAGCCGTCAACGCCCTGCCCGAGGCCGTCGCCCGGCTCAACGCCGATGCGGAATCACGTGCGGCACAGCCGGCTGCGGGCGATCAGGCAGACGCCGAGAACCACCCACCGGCGCTTCGCGCCGCCTCCCGCCAGCGGGAGGCGATTCCCATGCCGGACCTCGACAAGGTGTGCATGATCGGCTGGTCGTACGGCGGCTTCCTGTCCGCACTGGCCGTGCTGGACGCACCGAACGTGTTCAAGGCCGCATGCGCCGGCGCCCCGCCCACCGACTGGACGCTGTACGACACGCACTACACCGAGCGCTATCTGGGCCTCGACCCAGATGTCTACTACCGCAACGGCATCGTGCAGGACGCACCGAAACTCGAGCGCCCGCTTATGCTGATCCACGGTTTCGCCGACGACAACGTCACCATCGCCCACAGCCTGCGCCTCTCGCAAGCCCTGATGGCGGCGGGTCGCCCGCACACCTTCCTGCCGTTGACGGGCATCACCCATATGACCAACGACGAGACCGTGGCCGAAAACCTGCTCACCCTCCAGCGCGATTTCCTGCGCGACGCGCTGGCCTGACAGATCGATAACACGCGCATCCCACCCGAGGTGCTCCACCGGTAAAGCACCTCGGGTGGTGCGCCGTACCCATTTCCGCCCTGAATTTTTGGATATTTTGCACCCATCGTCATGTGAAAGACCGGTTTTTTGCCTCATATTCCCATCACCGCGTAGGATGGGTGAGGATTAGAAAGGGAGGACTATGAGCGTTCTCGACCGTTTTGAAAAAAGCGTGGAGGGTGCGGTCAACGGAGTATTCGCCAAGTTTGGCTCCAAAGACCTGCAGCCTGTCGATCTTTCCAGCGCCTTGGAGCGCGAGATTGACGCCGAGGCCATGCCCGTGGGCCGTGACCGCACGGTGGCCCCGAATGAATACCGTTTCAAGCTCAGCACTCCTGACTTCGACCGTATCGAGGCATGGGGTAGCGAGACCCTGGCCAACGAACTGGCCGATAACCTCACCGAGTACGCGAAGAGCCAGCATTACGCCTTCGTGGGCCCGGTGATCGTGATCTTCGAGGAAGACCTTGACCTGTCCAAGGGCAACTTCAACCTCACTTCCGAATCCGTACAGGGCAATGCCGTGCCGGTCACCACCGATGCGCAGACCGAGGATAGCCCGGTGCTCGAGGTGAACGGCAACCAGTACCTGCTCACCAAAGACAAGACGGTAATCGGCCGCGGTTCCGGTTGCGATATCGTCATCGACGATCCGGGCATCTCCCGCAAGCATCTGGAAATCGACATCACGGATAACGGCGTGATCGCCCGCGACCTGGGTTCGACCAACGGCACGTACGTGGAGGGCCACCAAGTGCCCGCCGCCACGCTGCTCGACGGCAACACCATCACCATCGGCCGTACCCGCATCCTGTACTGGGCCTCCGCCCAAGCCCAGGAGTAGTCGAGCACACGCCCGAAAGTCGTCCACTTATGACCGAACTGACATTCGCCCTGCTCAAGTATGGATTCCTGATCCTGCTGTGGATATTCATCTGGCTGGCCGTACGTTCGCTGCGCAAGGACATCGAGACGTTCAGTCCGCGACCTTCGCGCGCGCGTCGTCGCCGTGAGCGTGAAGCGCATAAGGCCAAGGCCGAAACGCCACAGGCAGCTGCGCCGCGCCCGCATCGCCAGCCCAGCGCTTCCGCGTCGTCCGCCGCCTCGGCGCAGCCTACCCTGTTGGTCATCATCGATGGTCCGCTTGCCGGCAGCTCCGTGCCGCTGGCCGAAGCCGACATCACGCTTGGCCGCGCCGCCTCGAATACCGTGGTGCTCGATGACGAATTCGTGTCTTCCCACCATGCCCGTGTCTACCGTGACACGCGCTCCGGGCAGTGGGCCATTGAAGACCTGAACTCCACCAATGGCACCGTGGTCAACCAGCAGCGCATCAGCCGCCCCACCATCCTGCCCGCTCGTATTCCTGTGCGCATCGGCGCCACCACCTTCGAACTGAGGTAGCCGTATGCCAAAATCCGCCGCTTCACAACCGCTGTTCCTGTATTCCACCACGGTGTCCGATGTGGGCACCGTGCGCGCGAACAATCAGGATTCCTCCTTCGCCGGCGAGCATCTCATCGCCATGTGCGACGGCATGGGCGGTCACGCCGGCGGCGATACGGCATCCTCCATCGCCATCCGGTCACTGGCCCACATCGAGCAGGACGACACCGGTGGCAACGTCGAGACGATCTCCCGCATGATGGAGACCTCCGTTATGGCCGCGCATGACGCCATCGTCGGCAAGGCCAAGCGCGAACGCAAGCTTGCCGGCATGGGCACCACCGTTACCGCAGTGGCATTGGTGGCCGGCTACTGGGTCATCGCCCATATCGGCGATTCACGCGCCTACCTGCTGCGCGACGGACACCTGAGCCGCATCACGTGCGACCACAGCTACGTGCAGCACCTCATCAACACCGGTCGTATCACCCCGTCCGAAGCCAAGAACCACCCGCAGCGCAACGTCGTGATGCGCGTGCTTGGCGACTTTGACATTGACCCGCGCCCGGATATTTCGATTCGCCGAGCACACCCCGCCGACCGTTGGCTGCTGTGCTCGGACGGCCTGTGCGGTGTGCTGGAAGATTCCACCATCGAAGAGACGATGACCACGCTGTCCGATCAGGGCGAATGCGCGCAGCGTCTGGTGCAGATGGCACTGCGGGCGGGCAGCACCGATAATGTCACGGCCGTTATTGCGGATGCCACGTTGGCGTTGGATGCCGATGCGTTCGATCTGCCGCACCAAACGCCGTTGGTCGGCGGTGCCGCCAGCCGTAATCTTGAGCCGATTGCCGACATCGTCAACGAGCCGGTGGCTACCGCGCCCGCACTGCGTGAGGATGATTCCCCCGCCCAGCGCGCCGCAGCATTGATTCAGCCCGCCAGCGCGCACGAGGCGGAGACCGCGCAAACCACGGCCAAACCGTCGTCCACACGCGTGGTGCAGCCGTCCACCGTCCGCGAGGAGACCGGTGAACGAGCCAATCCCGATACCGGTGAGATTCCGGTGGTGCAAAAGCCGGATGGGCGCCTGTCCGCCGACCCCAACGACCCGGATGTGGCCAAAGCCATCCGCGATGAGCAGGTCGAGCAGAAGAAGGCCACGCGCACCAAGAAGCGCCGCAATAAGCTTGCGGTGATTATTACCTGCATTCTTGCCGTGCTGGCATTGGCCGGCGCTGGCTGGGGCGCGTACACGTGGAGCCAGACGCACTACTACGTGGGAGATAGCAACGGCACCGTGGCCATTTATCGTGGCGTGCCGACCAATCTCTTTGGACTTGAGCTTTCGCACGAAGTGCAGACCACCAATATCGCCACCGCGGACCTGCCTCAGACATGGCGTGACCAGCTGAGCCAAGGCATCACAGTCGGTTCGTTGGACGAAGCGCAGTCGCATGTGGGTATTATCCGCACCGAAATGCGCAAACTGGCCAAGCAGCAGGAAGCCGACGCCGCCAAGAAGGCCGAGGCGTCCAATTCCCCGGACAGTTCCAAAGACAGCTCCCAGAGCGATTCCAAGGACAGCACCGAGGATTCGTCCAGCCAGTCCGGCTCCTCGTCAGACAAGTCCGGTTCGTCAAGCTCATCCGATTCCTCGGATAAATCCGGTATCGGAGCGGCCGACAACGCGGCCACGGGAGATTCTCAATGATCGTTACCCGTCTACGTCAGATTTCTTTGTTGCTGATTGCCATGGCAATCAGTGCGTTGGCGTTCATCCAGATGTTCCAGCGCACCGCCGGCGAATTCCCTATGCAATACGCCGGCATGCTGGCATTGGCCGTAGTGCTGTTTCTGGTGCTGTGGGGGCTGATTGTGCGCTTCCAGCCGTACGCCAGCCAGTCGATTCTGCCTTGCGTGCTACTGCTGACCGCCACCGGCGTGACCATGATCGCTCGCATTGACCAGAGCGAAGGTTGGGCGGTTGCCCAACGTCAGCTGATCTGGCTGTGCATCGCCATCGTGCTTTCCGCGCTGCTCATCATCTTCCTGAAGGACTACCGCGTGCTGCGGCGCTTCTCCTACGTGTCGATGGTGGTGGGCTTGGTGCTGCTGCTCGCCCCGATGCTGCCGTTTGTCGGCCAGGAAGTGAACGGCGCGCGCATTTGGATCAGGATTCCGGGACTGGGCCAGTTCCAGCCGGGCGAGTTCGCCAAGCTGTTCCTTGCGTTCTTCTTCGCCGCCTACCTGTTCGACCATCGCGACCAGCTGGCCGTGGGCGGTAAGAAGATGCTCGGTCTGCAGCTGCCGCGTATCAAGGATCTCGGCCCGATCATCGTGGTGTGGATCGCCTCGATGGGCGTGCTCATCATGCAGCATGATCTGGGCACCTCGCTGATGTTCTTCGCCATGTTCGTCTCGATGCTCTACGTGGCCACGGGCCGCAAGAGCTGGATTGTCATCGGCGTGATCGCCTTCGCGGCGGGCGCCGTGCTGGCCGCCCAGATCCTGGCCGTGGCCGATGATGACCTGGCCGCCAAGCTGGATGCTGCCCGGGAAAAGATGGCCCGGCAGATCGCCGAGAAAGAGGCCAAGCTCCAGGCGGAGCTGGACTAAAGATGATCCCAGCGGGCGGATGATATCC
>OIUO01000269.1_pt1 | contig 14725 bp, 14 predicted proteins | sample 1586981 | NCBI WGS metagenome assembly OIUO01 (sample SAMN02674970, study PRJEB24791) | human gut metagenome, SKBSTL043 | isolation source: stool | host: Homo sapiens | place: USA
TGTCGTTATAGGATGGTAGGATGCTGCATGCCTACACTATTGCTGAATAGTTACAATGAGCAAAGGGCTGCGCAAACTAATGTTAACCCCATTTTTTTCATTGAAAGAAAAAGGATTTTAGCTGAATCTAAAATCCAAATTCACCGCAAAATCTGCCTTGTCTTTGGAGTTTTGTATACTTTTGCACCAAGAAAAGATGTAAAATCATACTTTTGCATAATATAAAGGATACAGACAAAACAAAGAAAGATATGAATAAGACACGATGGACCACCACCCTCATCTCTGCCCTTCTCCTGTTGGCATCTCCTTCTGCCAACGCCCGGAAGTGGACGCTGCAAGAATGTATCGACTATGCGTTGGCACACAACATCCAACTTCGCCGCAACCTCCTGTCGCGACAGTCAGCCCATGAGGACGTGCTGCAGTCGAAGGCTGAACTGCTGCCTTCGCTCACGGCCTCTACCTCCCAGAACGTCTCCTACAACCCCTTCCCCGAGAGCGGGCGCCAGCAGGTTGCCAATGGCTATGTGGAGATGACTACCGACAAGGTCTATTACAACGGATCCTACGCCGTGAGCTTCGACTGGACGATATGGAACGGCAACCAAAACCGCATGAAGATCCAGCAGAATCAACTCACCGAACAGCAGGCCGAGCTCGACTCCGCCATCACCGCCAACTCCATCCAGGAGCAGATTGCGCAGATCTACGTCCAGATTCTCTACACCCACGAGGCCTTGAAGGTCAACCGCCAGAGTCTGGAGTATAGCCAGGCCAACGAGCAGCGGGGCCAGGAGATGGTCGAGGTAGGGCAGTTCAGCCAGGCCGACCTCGCCCAGCTCAGCGCCCAGCGCGCTTCCGACGAGTATAATGTCGTGGCCCAGGAGAGCAACCTCCGCGACTACACACGCCAGTTGAAGCAGATCCTCCAGCTCACCGACGACGGTGAGGATTTTGAAGTCAGCATTCCCGACAACGTTACTGGAGACGCCCTGGCCGAGATACCCGGTCTGCAGACCGTCTATACCCATGCGCTCGCCTCCCGTCCCGAACTCCGCCAGCAGCGCCTCGCCATCGAGAGTGGCGAACTCAGTGTGCGGATGGCCAAGGCCCGCCGCCTCCCGACCGTCTCCATGCAGGGTGGCGTCTCCACCAATGTCACGACGATGAGCGACGCTGCCTACGGCTCGCAGTTGAAGACCAACCTCACCACATCGGCAGGTCTGACGCTGAGCGTTCCCATCTTCGACCGCCGCGAGACCCGCACGGCCATCAACAAGGCCCATATCGCCATGGAGACGAGCCGCCTCGCCCTCGAGGAACAGCAGACCACGCTCTATACCACCATCGAGAGCTATTGGATACAGGCCGTCAACAACCAGGCCAAATACAAGAGTGCCCTGGCCAATACGGAGAGCCAGCAGACCAGCTACGAACTGCTCTCGGAGCAGTTTCGCCTCGGACTGAAGAATATCACCGAACTGCGCGAGGCGAAGGAAAACCTACTCGTGGCGCAGCAGAACGAACTGCAGAGCAAGTATCTTGCCCTGTACAATATGCAGATGCTCAATTTCTACAACGGAAAATAATAAAAGATAGATATGAAAAAGATTTCGAAAGTATGGTATCTGGTGGTCGCCTTGGTCGTGTTGGGTGTGGCCGCCTACTTCCTCGGCAAACCCGACACCAAGGAGACCATCTCGTTTGACACGGCCACCGTCGGGCAGACGAACATCCAGAACAGTATCACTGCCACGGGTACCATCGAACCGGTCACGTCGGTGACGGTCGGTACACAGGTCTCGGGTATCGTCAGCAAACTCTATGTCGATTACAACTCGGTCGTGAAGAAAGGACAGGTGATCGCAGAACTCGACAAGACCAACCTCCTCTCGGCCCTCAACCAGGCCAAGGCAATGCTGGAGAGTGCGCAGGCACAGGTGCGCTCCGCAGAGAGTGACGTGCAGAAGGCCCAGGCCGACTACAATGGCGTCCGCGCGAGTGCCAGTTACCAGCAGAGCAACTTCAGTCGCTACCAGACGCTCTACAAGAAGGGCCTTATCAGTGCCAACGACTTCGAGAGCGCCCGCCTCAGTTACCAGCAGGCCCAGCAGAATCTTGCCGCCTCAGCCCAGACCATCGCCACGGCGCGCCAGGGAGTGGCCCAGGCCCGCGAGCAGGTCCACCAGCAACAGGAGCAGGTGAAGCAGGCCAAGACCAACCTCGGCTATGCCACCATCACCTCGCCCATCGACGGCGTGGTCCTGTCCAAGAGTGTGGAGGAGGGACAGACCGTCGCAGCCAGTTTCTCCACCCCGGAACTCTTCACCATTGCCAAGGACCTTACCAACATGCAGGTGGTGGCCAATGTAGATGAGGCCGACATTGGCGAGGTCAAGACCGGCGAGCGCGTCTCCTTCACCGTCGATGCCTATCCCGACGACACCTTCACCGGTACGGTGAAGCAGGTGCGCCAGGAGGCCACGACGACCAACAACGTCGTCACCTATGAGGTCGTCATCAGTGCCCCCAACGCCGACCTCAAACTCAAACCCGGACTGACGGCCAACGTCACCATCTATACCCAGGAGCGTGCGGGCGTGATGGGCGTCTCCAGCAAGGCCCTCCGCTTCACACCCACGCCCGAGACCGTCGGCAAGCAGTATAAGATACAGGATATCGCCAACGCCAAGGCCAAGGTCTGGACCCTTGAGGGCAATGTCCTCCGGGCCCACCGTGTAAGCACGGGCATGAACGATGGCGTCAACACTGAGATTCTCTCGGGTGTGAAGGCAGGACTGAAAGTCATCACTGGCATCACCGTCACCGAACCCGAAGAAGACAAAGAATCTGACGACCAGGAGCAGAGTCCCTTCGCCCCCGGTCCGAAGCGCGACAACAAAAAGGAGAAAGCATGATGGATGAAAGTCAAAAGAAAGTAGTCATCGAGTTGCGCGACGTCAAGCGCGACTTCCTTGTGGGCGAGGAGACCGTCCACGCCCTGCGCGGTGTTTCCTTCAAGATCTACGAGGGTGAGTTTGTCACCATCATGGGCAAGTCGGGCTCAGGCAAATCGACCCTCCTCAATCAGTTGGGCTGCCTCGACACGCCCACCAGCGGCGACTATTTCCTCGATGGTGTGGCCGTGCGCACGATGTCGAAGTCGCAGCGTGCCGTCCTGCGCAACCGCAAGATCGGCTTCATCTTTCAGAACTACAACCTTCTGGCCAAGACCACGAGCGTGGAAAACGTCGAACTGCCGCTGATGTACAACCCCAGCATCACGCCGCAGGAGCGCTTCGACCGTTCCGTGGCTGCCCTGAAGGCTGTGGGGCTGGGGGAGCGCCTTTACCATAAGTCCAACCAGATGTCGGGTGGTCAGATGCAGCGCGTCGCCATTGCGCGCGCCTTGGTCAACAATCCCGCCGTCATCTTGGCCGATGAGGCTACGGGCAATCTCGACACGCGCACCTCCTTCGAGATCCTCGTCCTCTTCCAGAAGCTCCACGCCGAGGGGAGGACCATCATCTTCGTAACCCACAATCCCGACATAGCCCACTACGCCTCGCGCAATATCGAGCTCCGCGACGGACGCATCATCCGCAACGAGGTCAACGACCACATCCTCAGTGCCGCCGAGGGCCTTGCCGCCCTGCCCAAGAACACCGACGAGTGATCATTGAGTCTTATATCAAGCGTATCATATTATGAATATCAGCAATCTTTTGAAAATAGCCCTCCGCGCCATTGCGGCCAACAAGATGCGGTCCTTCCTCACCGCCTTGGGCATCATCATCGGCATCGCGTCGGTGATCACGATGCTCGCCGTGGGCCAGGGCACCAAGAACAGCATCCAGAGCAACATCTCGGAGATGGGATCCAATATGATCATGATCAGTCCGGGAGCCGACATGCGAGGCGGTGTACGACAAGACGCCTCCTCCATGGAGACCTTGAAACTCACCGACTATCAGGCCCTCAAGGACGAGTGCCATTTCATCAAGGCCATCTCCCCCCTCGTCCAAAGTTCTGGCCAGTTTATCTACGGCAACAACAACACGCCGTCGAGTATCTACGGTGCCAACCTCGACTACCTGGAGATTCGTCAGCTGTCCGTCGCCGAGGGCGAGATGTTCACCGAGGCCGAGATCAAGTCGGCCGCCAAGGTTTGCCTCCTCGGCCAGACGGTGGTCGATAACCTCTTCCCCGACGGTTCCGACCCCATCGGCAAGGTCGTTCGCTTCAACTCCATCCCCTTCCGCGTCATCGGTGTGATGAAGAAGAAAGGCTACAACTCCATGGGTATGGATCAGGACGACTATGTCCTCGCTCCCTACACCTCCGTCATGAAGCGCATCCTCGCCCAGGACTACCTCCATCAGATCTTGGCCTCGGCGGTCGTGGAAGGTGTCACGGAGCAGGCCACCGATGAGATGACCACCATCCTGCGCCGCACCCACAAACTCAAGGATACCACCGACCAAGCCGAGGGCGATGAGGACGACTTCAACATCCGCTCACAGGAGGAACTGGCCAATATGATGAACAGTACCACCGGCATGCTTACCATCCTCCTTGGCTGCGTGGCCGGCATCTCCCTCGTCGTGGGTGGCATCGGTATCATGAACATCATGTACGTCAGTGTCACCGAGCGCACGCGCGAGATTGGCCTTCGCATGAGTGTCGGCGCCCGTGGCGTCGATATCCTCAACCAGTTTCTCATCGAGGCCATCCTGCTCAGCGTCACCGGTGGCATCATCGGTGTCCTGCTGGGTGTCGGAGCCTCCTACGCCATCAAGGCCTTTGCCCACTGGCCCATCGCCATCGAGCCCTGGACGATCATCATGAGTTTCGCCGTCTGCACCTTCACCGGTGTCTTCTTCGGCTGGTATCCCGCCAAGAAAGCGGCCCGCCTCGATCCCATCGAAGCCATCCGCTACGAGTAAGCCCTTAGTTTGGGTAGGCCCTTCTGGGAGACGACTCCCAGGAGCAGGCCTCACCCCTCGGGCAGTATCTCTTCGGGACGCGAGACGAGACAAGTAGCGCCGTGGCGCAGCAGGAAGTCGTGGTCTCTGAATCCCCAGAGCACGCTGATGCAGGGGATGGAGCAGTTGCGTGCCGTCTCTATATCGACGTCGCTGTCACCGATATAGACGGCCCCCTCGGCTTCCACGCCCAGTTGCTTCATCGCTTCCAGCACGGTGTCGGGCGCCGGCTTCTTGCGGATGTCCTCTCGCTCGCCGATGGCCACCTCCACGGTGTCAGGGAAGAAGTGGCGCGCCAGTTCCTGCGTGGCAGCATAAAACTTGTTGCTCACGATGGCCACGCGCTTCCCTCTGCGGCGCAGTTCGCTCAGCAGCTTTTCTATGCCCGGATAGGGTGCCGTGGTGTCGAGACTGTGGTGGAGGTAGTGCTGGCGAAAGGTAGCATAGGCTGCCTCAAACTGTGGGTTGTCCAGTCCTCCTGGCACGGCCCGCTCCATGAGCTTCTTCACGCCGTTGCCGACAAACTCCCTCACTTCCTCCAGTGTCCGCTCCGCCATGCCTGTACTGCGCAGGGCATAGTTGACGCTGGCCGCCAGGTCGCGGATCGTATTGAGCAGCGTGCCGTCCAGGTCGAAAATATACGTCTGATACTCTTTCATACTTACGTACTTATATACTTGGTTGTTTATTGATTGGATAGAATCGCTTTCTATCAAGCGGACGCCCCGTAGCGGCAAGCATCATCCGGTGCTTTCCCTACAGGGCGTCTATCTATGGATTTGTTTCTTTCCCCAATCGGGTGGGGCAGGTCAGCGGCGGTGGAACCCCTTGCTGCTGGTCAGCGTCCATGTCGGTGTCCATCGATCGACCGAACTGCCGAAGCTTTGCGCGCCGAGCGGTGTGGTCTCCGTGGCGGCCTTTGCCTTCCTTGGTGTCTCTACGCGCTCCAGGTCGATATAGATCTCGTCGTCATTGCTCTGTCCGACGAGATAGCCGAAGAACGTATAGGCGTTGCGGCTTGTCTCCCATCCGAGGTGGTAGCCGTAGTCCGTGCTGGCGGCATCCATGCGGAAGATCGTGTTGGAGTCGGTGTACTTGACGTAGATGTCTCCGTTGCGCGTGTCGATCCACCAGGTGAAGTTCAGCGCCTGCGTGTCTCCTTGGTCGTTTCTATCGACCTCCACGCCCTGTCCCGCATAGCGGTCCTTGGCGTCCTCGCTCCGGTAGAATGTCATCTCCACCGCATATTTCTCCGACACCCGTTTTTTCTCCCCCGGCTTGGCGTTGTCGTCGGTGTAGGTATAGACCATGTCTCCCTGCCACCGTCCGCTCAGCACGGCCACCATTTGGTCAGCCTCGCTGCCGTTGTTGTCATTGTCGGGGTAGTATCCGTTCCAATAGTCGTCGTAGTACCAATCGTCGTCGTCGCAGCTCGTCAGGGCAAACGGGACGACCAGTAGGGCCATCAAGCCCAACAGTTGGGATAATTTTCTGATGCTCATATTCTTTACGTTGGATGGTTTCTTGTGCAAAAGTAGGCAAATCGCCTGACATCGAAGTTGAACAAATCCCTATTCTTTGGGGGAGAAATCCCTATTTCCCCTTCTCGGCAGTTCCCTTGGTCTGCAGCGGCCTCTGCGCACGGAAGTCCCAGCCGTACTCATAGTCGTAGCCGTTGTCCTCCACGCGCTCCAGTTGGAAGAACGACCGCTTGCCGTCTCCACTGTCGATGTAGCCCGTGAAGTAGCCGTCGTCGAGATAGAAGTTGTAGATCCACTCGTCGTCCCATGCGCCAGCATAGTGGAGCCTCACGGTGCGCCCGTCGTCTATCACCTGCCAGTCGAAGTGCTGTGCGTAGCGTTGGTGGCCCACATAGTCTATCTCCCAGCCCTTGCCGTGGCGCGATCCCGGTTTTCCCTCAAAGTGCCACACCGTGTAGTAGGTCTGTCCGTAGCCGCCCCAGCGGTCCTGGTAAAACTCCGTCGAGAGTTGTCCCTCCCATGTGCCCCAGAGCATCATGGCTGTCTCCTGCTCATCGTCACAGCTGGTCATCAGCACCCCTGTGAGGAGCATCAGCAGGGGTGCGAGGATGGATCTCATTTGTTTCATAACGTCTTTGCTTGATGATTTTGTTTGCAAATTTAGTACTTTTAAGGATATGACGCAAGTTTTTCAAAATATAATTCGTACTTTTGCATTCGGTTAATCTTTTAATTTTACAACGAATCGAAATGAGAACTGTATATGATTTCTCTGTAAAGGACAGAAAGGGCAAGATGGTTAGCCTCAAGGAGTATGCCAACGAGGTCTTGCTTATCGTCAATACGGCCACGCGCTGTGGTTTCACTCCTCAGTATGAGGAGCTGGAGCAGCTCTACGAGAAGTACCATCAGCAGGGCTTCGAGGTCCTCGACTTCCCCTGCAACCAGTTTGGCCAGCAGGCCCCGGGTACGGACGAGAGCATCCACAACTTCTGCAAGCTGACCTACGGCACGGAGTTCTCGCGCTTCAAGAAGGTGAAGGTCAACGGCGACGATGCCGAGCCCCTCTTCAAGTTCCTCAAGGAGCAGCGCGGCTTTGCCGGATGGGATGAGAGCCACCCCATCTACCCGGCCTCTCCACGAGGCCCTTTCAGCAGCCGACCCCGACTACCAGTTGAAGCCCGACATCAAGTGGAACTTCACCAAGTTCCTCATCAACAAGAAGGGCCAGGTTGTTGCCCGCTTCGAGCCCACCACCCAGTTTAGCCTCATCGCTGAGGAGATCGAGAAGTGGCTCAAGGAATAATCGCGTACAACTGAAACATAGAATACAATAATGACAGAACAGACAAATCAGATGGAGCACGTCAAGGTGCTTATCATCGGAAGCGGCCCCGCCGGCTACACCGCCGCCCTCTATACGGGTCGTGCTTCTCTCCAGCCGGTGCTCTACTGTGGCCCGCTGACGGGTGGACAGCTCACCCAGACCACCGAGATCGAAAACTTCCCCGGCTATCCCCAGGGAGTCGATGCCAACCAGATGATGCTCGAGTTTAGAGAGCAGGCTGAGCGTTTCGGTGCCGACATCCGCGATGGCGAGGTGGAGAGCTGCGATTTCTCCCAGCGTCCCTACCGCGTGAAGTTCACTGATGGCACGCAGATGACGGCTGATACGGTCATCATCGCCACGGGAGCCTCCGCCAAGTATCTCGGTCTCGACGACGAGAAGAAGTATGCCGGTCAGGGTGTCTCTGCCTGCGCCGTCTGCGACGGTTTCTTCTATCGCAAGAAGGTCACGGCCGTTGTCGGTGGTGGCGACACTGCCTGTGAGGACGCCCTCTACCTGGCCAACCTCTGCAAGAAGGTCTATCTTGTGGTTCGCAAGCCCTACCTGCGCGCCTCCGAGATCATGCAGGATCGCGTGAAGAACCATCCCAACATCGAGATCCTCTTCGAGCACAACGCCATCGGCCTCTTTGGTGAGAATGGCGTGGAGGGTATGCACCTCGTCAAGCGCAAGGGCGAGGCCGACGAGTCACGCTACGACCTCCCGATCGATGGCTTCTTCCTCGCCATCGGCCACCATCCCAACACCGACTTCCTCGGTGGTCAGATCGACCTCGACGAGATGGGCTTCATCGTGACGAAGGGCAAGTCTCAGGCCACCAACATCCCTGGCGTCTATGCCGCTGGTGACGTTTGCGACCCGACCTACCGCCAGGCCATCGTGGCTGCTGGTGCAGGCTGCAAGGCTGCCCTCGAGGCTGAGCGCTATCTGCAGACGCTCTAAGCCACCGGTCCCCTATAACGACAAACCCAAACAACCCATACTGTCCAACCCTGCCTCGTCGGCCGCCGTTGTCCCTCCTGTATGCGTTGTTTGGGTTTTCTTTTGGAAGAGTTGTTACTTGTTGTAAAAGTTGTTCAAGTTGTTTTCCCATATTCAGCAAGCAGCAACGGACGAACCCTATTCGGGGGCGTTGAGGATGATGGTGGTCGCCCCCAACGTGAAGAGCGTCTCGTTGTAGATGACGCGTCGCTCGCGATCCCCCAGCAGTTCCGTGCCGACGAAGGTGCCCGTATAACTCGGTCCGTCGCGCAAGACATACTTGAGTTTTCCGTTCTTGTCCCGCGAGACATTGATATGGCAGTGCGTCAGATCCACACTCGGGTCCACCGTCTCTATCGGACAGTTGACCGGGTTGCCCTTCTGGTAGCGCCCGATGGCGTTCTCACCGAGATGCAGGGGGATAATCTGCTTGTAGTGGAAGACATTCTCTATCACCGTCAGGCTGCCGTAGGGCGCATCCGGCTGCGGTGTCTCCTCGTTCTCCTCCTTCTGTGTCTTTCTGAGCTTCGACACACCCAGTTTGATGGCAAACTGCTTCGAACAAGCGGGGCATACAAACACCAACCGCTGTCCGGGTTCATACTTGTTCTCGTCGAACGTGATAAACTCGTCACACTTCGGGCATCTTACTCGTTTCATACCAATAAGAATCTGCTATAATAAGGTATTATATATATAATAAGGAGAAGGATCACTCTTCGATGTTGAGAATCCACGCCGTGTTGAAATAGCGGTCGGGCTTCATGCCCTGCAGCGCCTCCCGTGCCTGAGCCTTTGAGTCGTAGCTGCCATAGACCACTTTGATGCTTCCCTGGTGATCAACGACGCGCGTGTCCTCGTAGCCTTGGTCCTTGAGCGCCTGGCAGAACGTCTTCGCACCACTCATGGGCACGTGCGTACACAGCACGATGGTCCAGACCTGCTTCTGCGTAGCCACGGGCGTGGCCGTTGGCTTCTTCTTCTCCACGGTCAGTTTCATGGGCTTCTGTGCTGCCTCGCCAGCCGGATTCTCATAGAGGCACGACCACATCGCACTCTGCACCTTGTAGTTGTTCTCAGGCCGCTGTACACCCATCAGACTGATGACGAAGATGCAGATGGCCAACACACAAGCTGCCATGGCCGCATGGCGTAGAAACTTCAGGCTCACGCTGACCCTGCGCTGTCCGTTCTCCTCGTCACGGGTGACGACGACGGCCTGCGTCTTTTCCTCTTCCGCCTCGCTCTTTGCTGCCGTCTCCAGCGGCTTGACCTCGAAACTGTCGAGTGCATAGAGAGAGGGGGTGAGGATGCCTGCTTCGCAGGGAGCAAAACTCAACTTGCCCTCTTGATTCTTGTAGAGCGTGCCCAGACCCTCCAGCTCGCAGTGGCCCTCTTCGTCGAGGGCACTGCGCAGCGCTGCCACCTCCTGCTCCACGCGGCCCAAAGCCTCGGGATAACTGAGGTCGTAGGTGTCGGCATACGACTGCACCAGCAACGAGTCGTTCATCGTCAACTGCGGATTGAAGCCCAGCATACGGGTGGGCGGCAGGAAGAGGCACTCCTCCTCGCTGTAGCGCGCATCCACATGATGAGCCACGAACCCACCTAATTCGGGCACGATGACACAATCGTTGCGAAGCAATAATGACTCTATATGACGCTCTATTTCTTTCACGACTGCAAAATTACTGATTTTCTCTGAATTTCGCAACAAAACGAGGCGAAATCTGCAGCCTCACTTCTTCTTGCCGCTCGTCTTGCCCCGTTTTGGGCGGTTCTTTTTAAAAAGAGACCACAATTTTGGTTAAATGATATTTCATTGTTTGGTGGTAAAAATGAGAATTGGTAATTTTGCAATTAGAGAAATGCGCAATCACTACAATAGAAGAACGCGGTTTGCCTGGCTGCTCATGATGGTCTATCTGCCCATGCTGCTGGCCATCACCTTCCACTACCACTCGGCAGCGGAAGGGGATTCTGCCACTGTCTATTGTTCCGATTGCGACCACCATGTCCACCACGACGGCCACCTCGCTACCAGCCAGGGCTTCACCCAAGAGTGTCCGATCTGCCATTTGCAAAGTCTGCCCTACGTGGTGCCTACCATTGTTCATATAGCAGCATTTGTTGCTATGGTCCATGTCGCCTTTTCCTTGTCTTGCCTCTTTGTCAAGTTGCGCCAAGGCGATATCCAATCTACCCGTGCTCCGCCGGCTCTCCTTACTTTGTAGTTTTTCGGATTTTTGATCCAAACCTATTGGCTATCACGATACTTCGTGGTCGCTTAGGTACTTATCCTTTCCATGTTTTGTGATGAAAGCAGAGAAGTCAGCTTCGGCTGTTCTTCCTTTTTCGTCACCATAGCGCATGTGCTGGCACCAATAGCCATGCGCAGGCACCATGTGCGTAATTTATAACAACATAGTTAATTAACAAGAGAAAAAATGAAATCAAAGAAAACTCAGTTGATGCTTCTCGCCGGCGCATTGACAGTCTCATTTGCCGCTCAAGCCGCCGTTGTCCAAGACGGCACCCGTAGTGAAAACCCCATCGAGGAGACCGACAAGGCCACCGATGCCAACCTCTTTGGCCACGTGGTCGATACCAAGACAGGCGAGCACCTGCCCTACGTCACCATCCAACTCAAAGGCACCACCATTGGTACCACCACCGACCATACCGGTCACTATTTTCTGAAGAACCTGCCCGAGGGCACTTTCACGATGGTCGTCAAGTTCTTAGGCTATAAGACCGAGGAGCGGACCGTCACCGTCCAGCACAATACCACCCAGGAAGTCAATTTTTCCTTGTCCACCGACGATGTCGCCATCGACGAGGTGGTGGTCTCTGCCAATCGCAATGAGACGGCCCGTCGATTGGCTCCCAACCTGGTCAGTGTGGTAGGTAGCAAGGTCTTCGACATCACTCAGTCCACCTGCCTGGCACAGGGCCTCAACTTCCAGCCTGGCGTGCGCACCGAGGACAACTGTCAGAATTGCGGTTTCACGCAGGTGCGCATCAATGGCCTGGACGGCCACTACTCCCAGATCCTGGTCGATTCCCGTCCCGTCTTCTCCTCCCTCACGGGTGTCTATGGCCTGGAGCAGATTCCTGCCAATATGATCGACCGTGTAGAGGTGGTCCGTGGTGGAGGATCGGCCCTTTTCGGCGCCTCTGCCATCGGTGGCACGATCAACATCATCACCAAGGAGCCCATCCGCAACTCCGCCTCCTTTGGCCACACCTTCCTGTCGCAGGGCGGATCAAGTTCGTTCGACAATGTGACCACGGGCAATGTCTCTCTCGTCACCGATGACTACAAGGCCGGCGTCTATGCCTTCGGCCAGACGCGATCCCGCCAGGGCTATGACCACGACGGCGATGGCTACACCGAACTGCCCGAACTGCGAAGCCAGACCTTCGGCCTCAACTCCTACCTCCGCCTCAGCCCCTATTCCAAACTGAACCTCCAGTATAGCGCCATCCATGAGTATCGCCGTGGCGGCAACCAGCTCGACCAGGCTCCCCATGAGGCCAATGTCGCCGAACAGGCAGACCATAACATCCAGGGTGGCGGTCTCACCTACAACTACTTCTCTCCCGACGCACACCGACGCCTCACGGCCTATTTCTCTTTCCAGGCCACGTCCCGTAAGAGCTATTATGGCGGCATCGGCGAGGGAACAGAGGAAGACCGCGTCGCTGCGGCCAAGGCCTACGGCACCACCCACGACGTCACCTATGTGGCGGGCGCGCAGTATGTCCGTTCGTTCGACAAGCTCCTCTTTATGCCCTCCGACCTCACTCTCGGCGCTGAGTACAATTTCGAAGGCCTCAAGGACGTCATCCTCGGCTACGACCGCCACTTCAAGCAGGATGTGCGCATCGGCAGTTTCTACTTCCAGAATGAGTGGAAAAACAAGCAGTGGAGCTTCCTGTTGGGCGGTCGCCTCGACAAGCACAACCTCGTCGAGGATGCCATCTTCTCGCCCCGTGCCAACCTCCGCTACAATCCCACGGACAACATCAATCTCCGCCTCACCTATGCGGGCGGCTTCCGTGCCCCCCAGGCTTTCGACGAAGACCTCCATGTCGGCGTAGTGGGTGGCGAGCGACTGGTCACGGTCCTGGCCGACCATCTCAAGGCGGAGCGCTCCAATAGCTTCAGCCTCTCGGCCGACCTCTACCATCAGTTTGGCCAAGTCCAGACCAATTTCCTGATCGAAGGCTTCTACACCTCGCTCAGCCATGTCTTTGCCCTTCGCCAGCTCAGTCAGCCCGACGCCCACGGCAATACCGTCCAGGAGCGCTACAATGCCTATGGCGCCAAGGTCTTGGGACTGAACCTTGAGGGCAAGGCCGTCTTCACCCGTTGGTTCACCCTCCAGGCTGGCCTCACCCTGCAGCAGAGCCATTACGACGAAGCCATCGCCTGGAACGACGATGTGCCCGAGCAGAAGTATAAGAAGATGATGCGCACCCCCAACACCTACGGCTATTTCACGGCTACCTTCACCCCCGTCAAGCGTCTCACGGCCTCCCTCACGGGCAACTATACGGGCAGCATGCTCGTAGGCCATTCTGCCGGATCGGGTGTGGAAGCCCCCGTAGCGGTCCATACCCCTCGGTTTATGGAGGTAAATATGAAGTTGGCCTACGACTTCACCATCTACAAGTATATCACGCTCCAGGTCAACGGTGGCATCCAAAACATCGCCAATGCCTATCAAAAGGATTTCGACAAGGGTTGGAACCGCGACTCCGGTTACATCTACGGTCCCTCCCTGCCGAGAAGCTACTATGTCGGCTTGAAGGTCACTTACTAACCGAGCCATCCCCCATAATCAAATAAGCAAAGCCCCTACGGACAAACCGTAGGGACTTTGCTCCACATGCTGGTGGCGGATGAGGCTACACAGTCTCTCCCATGATGGAGAGGTATTTCTTCAGAGAGTCCGTTTCCGCTTTTGCGATAAGCGTTTGAAATGCTTCGGGCTTCTTCTCTATATGCGAGGTTTCCAAAGCCGTATAATAGCTCAATTTCTCCTCGTCACTGCCTTTGAGGTTTACAAGCGTGTAACCCTTTCTCAAAAGGCAAAGGTTCATCAGCAGCCTCGACGTGCGTCCGTTGCCGTCAATAAACGGGTGGATGCCTACAAGCGTATCGTGGAGGTATGCCGCTATCAACACCGGATGCACCTTCTCTTTCTCCATTTCCTTATACTTTCTCATAAACTCCTCCATCTGTTCTTCTATGAGGTACGGCTGTGGTGGAATGTGCTGGCTACCCGAAATCATCACGGGCACCGTGCGGTAGCGTCCAGCATTTTCGCGATTGATGCCGTGAAGTACAAGGGCGTGTATCTCTTTGATCGTGCCCTCGCTGATCTCTATGTCGTTTTTTGCAAAGTCCTTGATGTAGTCGATAGCTTCCCTGTGGTTTATCGCCTCCAGGTGCTCACGCATTGACTTGCCTGCAATCGTCACGCCCTCATTGACGACCAGTTCCGTCTCCTGCAACGTGAGCGTATTCCCCTCTATTCGATTGCTCTCGTAAGTATATTCTACAGCAAAAGCCTCGTCTATCTTTTTCAGGGCCTCAGCGGGCAAAGGACGAAGCACCACCAATCGTGCTTTCAGCGTGTCGCATTCCTGCAACAGCTTTTTCAGTTCTTCTGTCATGATCTCCCTTTTATGCGTTCTACCATAATGACTGCAATATCAGTCGTACTATTCGACCTTTTGCAGCACAAAGTTAGGGAAATTAGTTTAAGTAAGCAAATTTATAGCCACATTATTAGTGGTTCTTCTAGAAAATGGAGTGATTCGACGTGGATACATAGAAAACAACTTGAACAACTTTTACAACAACCTCAAATCCGCAACTAAGCCCTTCAACGTCCTTCTTGCGTGTACACGTCCTC
>OIUO01000279.1_pt1 | contig 14387 bp, 9 predicted proteins | sample 1586981 | NCBI WGS metagenome assembly OIUO01 (sample SAMN02674970, study PRJEB24791) | human gut metagenome, SKBSTL043 | isolation source: stool | host: Homo sapiens | place: USA
ACGCCCACCGTGACCTGCCGCCTGCCGACAAACGGGATACCCTTGCTTTGCGGCTATCTGACTTTATCCGTGACTTGGACAGGTACGAAAAAGACCTGTTATCTGTTGTGGAACGAAGCGACCTTGCAGATGTTACCGCCGAGCAAATGGAACAGCACTTATCCGACCCCTCAACCGTTCAACAGCTCATAGACTTTCTTGCACAGGTACAATGGAAAACGACCTCGGTTTTCAGCCGCAGTAATGGGTGGAAGTTTACCGAGGAATTAAGGGAGCTGCACCCACTTTGCTACCTCTACAATGAGGGCGATGTGGTGTATATCGGTGCGGATAAATATGAGATTGCAACACTTACCGAGGAAAAGGTCTATCTGCAAAATGCCGAGTTCCCTATCTTGGGGCAGGAATACAGCCGAGCCGACTTTGAAGAAAAGCTAACGGAAAATCCTGCAAATGACCATCTGAAAGTGGTCGTAACCGAGAAACAGAGGACAGAAGCACCGTCCGAGAAAAAGCAGGACGGAATACAGTTTTCTATCGGTTTTTCCGAACACCCTGCCTTTTATGACAGACAGCTTAATGACCGCTATACGGATTTGAGCTTTGCTCTGGGGAATAAGCTGCTTGGTATTTTGGACGAGAAACAGCACCGTGAGCGTGAGGGCGATAAAAATATCGGGTGGTATCACAAGACAGATTTTGTTATCAAGGCTGTTATCGGCGGCGAGGAATTTAACTATGAAGGGCGGTTTGATATTGGCGATGGTGAGGGCGATTTAATTGCCCATATTAAGAATTTTTACGATTATGCCTTATCGCCAAAGGGCGAACAGCTATATGGAGATGACCGAGAAAGCCTGCTCCGTGGCAGAGATGAGTTTATCCCATTCTTGGAACAGCACACCGAGCTGAAACCAGAGGACGAAAAACTGCTTGATGAGATTATGGCTACCGAAAGTGATTGGTACAGGACAGCCGAGGAAGCCGAAGAAAAACCACAGGCGAATGCCGATAAAGTGAATGGCTCAGAAGCTCCTGTCATTGAAATGGAGCAATCCACAGATGACCTCATAGGCAGGGAAATCATCATAGATAACCGTAAATATCTCATTGAGAGCATCGGGAAAATCAGCGGTGATGTGTCCCTGCGTGACATCACATTCCAGAACAATGTGGGCTTTCCGATAAACCGAGTGGAGAAAATCGGCTATATCCAAAAGCTATTGGAACAGGAAAAAACCGAATTACCACCCGAAGAAAAAACGGAAACTCTTGCCACAGACCGTCATAATTTCCGTATTACCGATGATGCCATCGGTATCGGCGGAGCAAAAGAAAAATTCCGTAACAATATGGCGGCAATCAACCTGCTGCACGAGCTTGAAATTGAAAACCGCCTTGCCACACCCGAAGAACAGGAAGTCCTGTCTCGGTATGTCGGTTGGGGCGGTCTTTCTATGGCATTTGATGAACACAATGCGGCGTGGGCGGAGGAGTTTAAGGAGCTATATGCCAGCCTTTCCCCAGAGGAATACCGTGCCGCTATGGAGTCAACGCTGACCGCTTTTTATACGCCGCCTGTTGTTATCAAGGCGATGTATGACGTACTTGACCGCCTGGGCTTTTCACAGGGCAATATCTTGGAGCCGTCCTGCGGCACAGGCAATTTCTTTGGTCTGCTTCCCGAAAGTATGCAAAACAGCAAGCTCCACGGCGTGGAAATCGACTCTCTCACAGGCAGGATTGCAAAGCAGCTCTACCAAAAAGCGAACATTGCCATTGAGGGCTTTGAGAAAACAAATCTCCCAGACGACCATTTTGATGTAGTCCTCGGTAATGTGCCTTTTGGGGAGATAAGGGTCAATGACAGCCGATACAACGCCCAGAAATTTCTCATACACGACTACTTTTTCGCAAAGGCTCTGGATAAAGTCCGTGCCGGCGGCGTTGTGATGTTCATTACCTCAAAGGGTACGATGGATAAAGCAAGTCCAGAGGTACGCAAGTATATTGCCCAGAGAGCCGAGCTTTTAGGTGCTATCCGTCTGCCAGACAACACCTTTAAGGCAAACGCAGGCACGGAGGTCACGAGCGATATTCTTATCCTGCAAAAGCGTGACCGAGTGATGGATATAGAGCCAGACTGGGTACACCTTGATACGGACGAAAACGGTGTTACGATGAACAGATATTTTGTCGAACACCCCGAAATGGTGTTGGGCGAGATAAAGATGGAAAACACACGCTTTGGTACTTTCGAGCCTGTCTGTAAAGCCCGTAAGGATATACCACTTTCCGAGCTTCTGTCCAATGCAGTTCAGAGGATAAACGGCGAAATCCCAGAGCTTGATAATAGGGTTGATGAAATCTCCGATGAGCAGGAGCTTTCCGTTCCTGCTGACCCGAATGTGCGTAACTTCTCTTTTACTCTGGTGGACGGCAGGGTTTACTTCCGAGAGAATGACCGTATGCAACCTGCTTCTGTGTCGATGACCGCAGAAAACCGTATTAAGGGACTTATCCAAATTCGTGACTGTGTGCGTAAGCTCATAGAGTATCAGACCGATGATTACCCAGAGGAAATGATACGCACCGAGCAGGAAAACCTCAACCGTCTGTATGATGTTTATACCGCAAAATACGGTCTAATCAACAGCCGAGGAAACTATCTTGCTTTTGCTTCAGATGAGAGCTACTTCCTTTTATGTTCTCTGGAGGTGCTTGATGATGAGGGTAACTTCAAACGGAAGGCAGATATGTTCACAAAGCGGACTATCAAACCCCACCGAGAAGTAACTTCGGTTGAAACTGCAAGCGAAGCCCTCGCCCTCTCTATCGGGGAGAAAGCCCGTGTTGATTTGCCTTATATGGAGCAGCTCACAGGCAAAACGCAGGCTGAGCTTGTGCAGGATTTACAAGGTGTTATCTTCAAAGTACCGAACTGTGAGCATGTTTCCTATGTAGCCGCAGACGAGTATCTGTCAGGAAATGTCCGAAACAAGCTGACGGTTGCGGATCTTGCTGCGAAGAATGACCCAGAGCTTGCAGTTAATGTGGAAGCCTTGGAAAAGGTCATTCCCAAAGACCTCTCGGCGGCGGAAATCTCTGTCCGTCTGGGTGCAACTTGGATACCGCAGGAAGATATACAGCGGTTTGTGATGGAGCTTTTAACTCCGTCAAGTTATGCCGCAGGCAGATTAAAGGTACGATACACCCCGATAAACGGAGACTGGTTCATAGAGAATAAAAGCTCCGATATGGGGAATGTAAAGGCGGACAGCACCTATGGTACGAAAAGAGCTTCCGCCTATCGTATTATTGAGGACACCTTAAACCTGCGTGACACCCGTATCTTTGATTATGTGTATGACGAACACGGCAATAAAAAAGCGGTGTTCAATGCAAAGGAAACCACGGCGGCACAGGCGAAGCAGGAAGTCATCAAGCAGGCGTTTCAGGATTGGATATGGAAAGACCCAGAACGCAGAAACCGTCTTGTCCGTTCCTACAACGATACTTTTAACTCTGTCCGACCCCGTGAGTATGACGGCAGTCATATCACTTTCGGAGGTATCAGCCCAGAAATCACACTAAGACCACATCAAGTCAACGCCATCGCCCATATCCTTTATGGCGGCAATACGCTTCTTGCCCATAAGGTGGGAGCAGGAAAAACCTTTGAAATGGTAGCCGCCGCACAGGAAAACAAACGGCTCGGCTTATGCCAGAAATCCATGTTTGTTGTGCCAAATCATCTTGTCGGTCAGTGGGCTTCCGAGTATCTGCGGCTCTATCCGAGTGCAAATATACTTGTGACAACAAAGCGGGATTTTGAAACGGGAAACCGCAAGAAGTTCTGCGGCAGGATTGCCACAGGCGACTATGACGCAGTCATTATCGGGCATTCGCAGTTTGAAAAAATCCCGATGAGCATAGGACGCCAGAGGGAGCAGTTGGAAAAGCAGCTTGATGATATTGAGCATGGCATTGACGATGTGCAGGCTTCCAAAGGCGAGCAGTTCACGGTCAAACAGCTAATGAAAACCCGAAAGGCAATCAAGACGAAGCTCGAAAAACTCAACGACACCAAGCGTAAGGATACGGTTATCGACTTTGAACAGCTCGGCGTTGACAGGCTTTTCATTGATGAGAGCCATTTTTATAAGAATTTGTACCTCTACACCAAGATGCGGAATGTAGGCGGTATCGCCCAGACCGAAGCCCAGAAATCAAGCGACCTCTTTATGAAATGCCGCTATCTGGACGAAATCACGGGCAACCGTGGCACGGTTTTCGCAACGGGTACGCCTGTTAGCAATTCAATGGTTGAGCTGTACTCCGTTCAGAGGTACTTGCAGTATGACACTCTTGCACAGAACGGTTTGCAGCATTTTGACAGTTGGGCTTCTACCTTTGGAGAAACGGTTACAGCTCTGGAATTAGCACCCGAAGGCACGAATTACCGAGCCAAGACAAGGTTTGCCAAGTTCTATAACCTGCCAGAGCTGATGCAGATGTTCCGTGAGGTGGCGGATATACAGACCGCCGATATGCTAAAGCTCCCTGTGCCAACGGTCAATTACCACAATATTAAGACTAAGCCGAGTGAGATACAGACCGAAATGGTAGCTTCCCTTGCGAAGCGGGCTGAGAAAGTCAGGGCAAGGCTTGTCGAGCCGAACATTGACAATATGCTCAAGATAACCAATGATGGAAGAAAACTGGCTCTTGACCAGAGAATGATTGACCCGATGCTGCCAGATGACCCAGACAGTAAAGTCAATGCCTGCGTGGATAATGTGTACCGTATCTGGGAGGAACACGCCGATACCAAAGCGACACAGCTTGTGTTCTGCGACCTGTCCACCCCGAAAAATGACGGTACTTTCAATGTCTATGACGATATGAGGGAGAAGCTGATAGCCCGTGGTATCCCTGCGGAGCAGATACGCTTTATCCACGAAGCGACCACCGATGCACAGAAAAAAGAGTTGTTCGGCAAGGTAAGAAGCGGCGAAGTCCGTGTGCTGTTCGGCTCTACTCCTAAGATGGGAGCAGGTACGAATGTGCAGGACAGGCTCATAGCAATCCATAACCTTGATTGTCCGTGGCGTCCTTCCGACCTTGAACAAAGGCAGGGACGTATTGAACGGCAGGGCAATATGTTCCCAGAGGTGGAGGTTTACCGTTATGTGACAGAGCAAACTTTTGATGCCTACCTCTATCAGTTGGTGGAGAGCAAGCAGAAATTTATCAGCCAGATAATGACGAGCAAAAGCCCTGTCCGTTCTGCCGAAGATGTGGACGAGGTTGCCCTGTCCTTTGCGGAGGTTAAAATGCTTGCCACAGGCGATGCCCGTTTTAAGGAAAAGATGGATTTGGATATACAGGTTTCCAAGCTCCGAGTGTTAAAGCAGAGTTATCTTTCCGAGCATTACGACCTTGAGGACAGAGTGCTGAAATACTATCCCCAGACCATTAAAGAGTATGAGGACCGCATTGCAGGCTATGAAAACGATGCGGCTCTTGTCGAGCAGCACAAGCCGCAGGGCGAGGATAAGTTCTGCCCGATGACCCTAAAAGGTATGACCTACACCGAAAAGGCAGACGCAGGCGAGATGCTCCTTGCAATCTGCAAGGATTATCCGATGTCCGCAGCTACCGAAATCGGCAGCTATCGAGGTTTCCGAATAGAGATTTATTATGATACCGTCAACGCCCATTATTGTATGAACCTTTGTGGAAAGGCAAAGCATAAGGTAGATTTAGGTGCTGATGCCCTCGGAAATCTGACCCGAATTGAAAACGAGCTGTCAAAGCTCCCCGCCAGACTGGAAGCTGCCAAGACCAAAAAGGCGGAAACTATCGCACAGCTTGAAACCGCAAAGGAGGAAATCAAGAAGCCCTTTGCCTTTGAAGATGAGCTGAAAGAAAAAACAGAACGGCTGAACGCTCTTAACATTGAGCTGAATCTGAATGAAAAAGATACTTCCGTTATGGATACCGAGCCAGAGCAGGCAGAAGAACAGCCCGAAAGAAAATGTGCAAGTCGGGAGAGATAATGCGGTTTGCATATTTGTATTGCTGATTTCTGGGAAGTATAATAGGTGTAGATTTATAGAATATCGGAGGTGAAAGGTGTGCTTGATAATTTCAGATTTGAAACCTTTGTTGATGTGCATAGCAACATCTTTGCTGAATATCTAAGCTCCGTTATCGCAAAGCTGCCCAAAGAAAATCCAGAATACCGTTCCACAGAGGAAAGGATAGAGGAACTCTACAAGGAGTATCCCAAAGTGATGGCAGTTTTGGATACGGAAAAGCCGAGTGATTTATCCGAGCAGGAGTGTAAGGCTTTGATAGAAGTTTTGGAGCTTCGGAACAGGCTCAGCGATATGCAGCAGGAAGCAATCTATTTCAGAGGGTGCTATGACAGCGTTGGGTATCTCAAAAAGGCAGGAATTTTATAACCGAGAACGGCGGCATTGGCGTGGAGCTGATGCCGCTTTTACATAGCCGCAGAGGTGGAAAAATTCATAAAAATGTGGTATGATTTTTAAATCAGTAAGGAGGTGACAGTTTGTGAGTGTTATCTTTGGAATAAAAGAAAATAACCGTATAATTATTGCAGGCGATAAGCGAGGGTCAAGTATTGACGGGAAAACTTTGTCAGATGATTTAGACAAAGTCCTTATGATAAATGACCATTTAGCTTTTTCAAGTGAAGGTAACGCAGCTATTGAAAAGGCTATTTCAATAGATTTGAACAAGGCGACAAATAAAGATTGCCTAACTACCGATGATTTACTTGATATTATAAAAGCATTTTATAAGCGAGTAGCCGATACAAATTGTGATGCTATATTAGCCTTGCCGTTCTATTTTCTCATAGCAGGTAAAGGGCGTGACGGTAATGCAAGCCTAATATCGGGAGGTAATATCAAGGGTCGTTTAGATGCAAAAGATGTTCCAATGGCTCTTTTTCCACCTGCCGATGCAAAAATGCAGGAGTGCTGCGATTGCTTTGCAAAAAATTATAAGTTGCATAATTCAAGTTTGGCGAAATATATTTCTAACTTTCCCTATTTTACAGGCTTTCCAGCCTGTGCATTAGCGAAACGATATGTATTTTCCCTTATTTTTGCCCTTATGAGATAATCGTAAGGGAAATAAGGGAAAGTTTTATTTAGTCGTTGCCTGCCACTTTATCAAGTAACTTTGCGGATTCCCGCTTGGCTTTTCTTGTGGAATGGGCGTAGACATTCATGGTGGTACTGACATCTGAGTGCCCTAACAGTTCCTGCACATCCTTTGGTGCTGCTCCATTTGCCAGAAGGTTGCTTGTGTAGGTGTGTCGCAACTGGTGAAAATGAAATCCTTCAAATCCATCCAGTTTCTGAGCAATCTTCCTGCAAACAATTCCTAACGTGCTTGGCAGTTCCAAACTTCCATCCGGTCTTAAGCAGACAAAGGATATTTCCTTATAATCTTCTGGAACATTCTCTGTTCCGTCCAGATGATAGAACTCATAGTAAACTCTGTTTTTGTCTTTTACTTCTCTGTAGTAGTTTTTGTGGTAAAGTTCTCCGTACTGCATTCGGTTTTTAAGTTGTTCCTTTCGGGCATTGCGAAGAATCTCTGCCAGTGTATCTCCAAAATCAACAATCCTTACCTTTTTTCGTTTGGTTGGTCCGATGATATTCTTGTGCCTTGAACCATCATATCGGATACTGCGTCTGATTGTAAGGCACTGTTCTTCAAGATTCACATCCTGCCATGCCAGACCACAGGCTTCACCGATACGAAGTCCTGCATAATAAGCTATCTGGATTGGAAGTATTGCCGGTGGATTGTAATTCTGTAGAAATTCAATCAGTCTTTCATAATCCTCTCGTGGAATTGGCTGTATATCGCCATCCATGTCATCATCGGAAAACAGGTCAACCTCATCCGTCTGGTATTTCAGCTTAATATACTGCATCGGATTGAAAGTGATATATTGCTTTGGTGATACTGCAAATCGGAATGACTGCTGTAATACTGCCGAGAAAGAACGAATGTAATCTTTGCTATAACCTTTTCTTTCTGAACCATCTGGATAAGTGCCACCAAAGGAAAGCAGATCGAAGAAGGCTTGTAAATGCTCAGATGTTACATTTTTCAACTTTCTCTCTGAAATTGGATGCTTCTTGATGTTGGTAATGGCACCGAGGTAATTCTGGACTGTCCCATTACTGAGCGTACCGGTCTTTAATTCTTCCTCTGCCCATATATCAAGTAATTCTCCAATTGTAATATTTTCCGACTTTGCAATGAATTTCTTGCTTTCGTAATCGTCCATTGCCTGACGGAGCAGTTTTTCCGTTTCACTTTTACTTTCTGTTCCAGCGTATTCTTTCTGAACCAGATTGCCGCTTGCATCTTCTACATAGAAGCGGTAGTACCATTTCTTTCCTTTTTTTCTTACAGATCCTTTTGCCATAATCGTGTGTCTCCTTTCGATATCAGACAATCGGAACTGATGAAATGCTTCTTGCGTGTAAGTATATCATAACTCCGGTTGTCGTTCTATACCGAATCGGAATCCTCATACAAAACTTCTGATAAAAGATTTTCAAGCCTTTGTTCTGCCATTTCCGGTTTCTTGGAATAAAGCCTTACGATATCTGCCATGTCATTAAAGGCATTAACAGTGTGGGTGATCTCCCGGAGAAACATAATCTCGTTATATTCATCATTCGATTCAAACCCCATTACTTTTGCAATATCAGCTTCATTCGTGTTGCCCTTGTAATTCTTGCAGGCAAACTGGAATGATTCCAGAAACAGGTTATATTGCTTTAACATCAACAGCAGTAAATCTTTGGAAAAAGCATCTTCCTTTTTACTAAGGTCGAGAGGTAACTGTTTGAGAATATCGCCCATTGCATCACGAATCTGTAATTCTTTCTTATCCGTAATATCGGTTTCGTATTCATCGGTTTCCCCTCTGAGCCATTCAATAGATACATGAAGTGCTTCCGAAAGACCTTCCAGCACCATCTTTTTGGTATTGTCAATCGAACCATTCTCATAACGCAGGATTGTGGAAGCGGTAACTCCCATCTTCTCTGCAACATAAGGCTGTGTCAGATTTAATTCCAGACGACGCTGTTTTGCCCTGCTGCCTATCAGCTTGCGTAGTTCTTTATCTTTCATGCTGATTGCCTCCTTTTTCGGTATGTATGAATTATAGCATGTACCTTACATAATTGCAATATGCAATTTAATGATTATTTTTAAAATTTCATAACGCTTGACAACGCAATATAAAACCGCTATACTAACAGCACAACAAAAATTGCATAATGCAATTTAATGGGAGGTGACAAGATGACGGAAAGAAAGATTGCATTATCCATCGAGGAAGCAGCCGACTATACAGGAATTGGCAGAAACACTTTGAGAAAGCTGGTTGAATGGAAGAAGCTTCCGGTATTAAAAGTCGGAAGAAAAGTCCTTATTAAAACTGACATTCTGGAAAAGTTCATGGAAGCCAACGAGGGGCGAGATCTGAGGGATAAAGGAAATGTAAAAGCTGTCACAAGAAATGTGGCAACTTAAAAAGGCGGCTTCCTACGAAACCGCCAAAGGTTCTATCAGACCGAAGCCATGATATACCTACACGCAAGAGGATTATACCATGTGCTTCTCCTGATATGCAACCGGGAACTGTTGTTTATCGGAAAAAGAAAGGATGAAGACGATATGGCGAAATCAACAAAGACTTATGAAGAAAGAATACGTGCATTAGAGAAAAAGGAACAGGAAAGCATTGAAGCTACAAAAAAGCTCATAGCACAGCGGAAGGAACTGGAAAAGAGAAAGAAAGCGGAAGAAAGTAAAAAACGAACCCACAGGCTCTGTCAGATTGGAGGAGCGGTGGAATCGGTTCTTGGCTGTCCGATTGAGGAGGAAGATTTACCAAAGTTGATAGGCTTCTTAAAAAGGCAGGAAACAAACGGGAAGTTTTTCTCAAAAGCGATGCAGAAAGAATTAGTTACAGACATGGAGGAAGTGTAATGGCGGAGGGAGTGGGTTTTCCATTCCCTTCATTGCCTTTGAATGAAGGGCGCACTTATGGACAACCAGAGGTCGTCCTTATAAGTTTGCCACAAGTGGCAACCGGTCTGCGCTTACGCTTGCCGGGCTCGTTCCGTCGGCGGGGCTTTCAGCCAGACCTGCTCATGCCGCAGGGGGCACTCTTGCGCAGAGGGCGTTCCGACAGCTTCACTTCTGCCAAACCAGAAGAAGATGCTGTCGGAAATCAATGCCGGATACGGCAGAAAGGGGGAATCGTATCATGGCGATATTTCACTTTACAGTAAAGATTGTCGGGCGCAGTAAAGGAAAATCTGTCATATCCGCATCGGCATATCTTAATGGAGATGTGATGAAGAATGAGGAAACAGGCAGAATCAGTTACTATACTTCCAAAAAGGAAGTCGTCTACACCAGTCTGATGATGTGCGAAAATGCACCTCCTGAATGGCTGCATGTACCGGAAGAAAATATAAAAAGGTTTCAACAGTCTATCCGTTATAAAAGAGCGGATGATAAAGATGCCGCACTGGAAAAGTTTAAAATCACATTTCAGAAACAGCGTCTATGGAATGAGGTATTGAAGATAGAAAAAAATGCAGATGCACAGCTTGGACGCTCATTTGAATTTTCCCTGCCGAAAGAATGGAGCAGACAGGAACAGATTGATTATACAACCGAATATATTCAAAAGACTTTCGTGGATAAGGGAATGTGTGTCGACTGGAGCATACACGATAAGGGCGATGGAAACCCACATGTGCATTTACTTGTAACCATGCGACCATTCAATCTGGATCATTCATGGGGCAGCAAAGAAGTCAAGGACTGGGATTTTGTCAGAGATACTGACGGAAATATCGTGGTTGATGAATCCCACCCGGACTGGTGGCAGGATAAGAAAAATCCTGACCGGCATGGAATCCGCATTCCGGTACTTGATGAAAACGGAGTACAGAAAGTCGGGGCAAGAAACCGAAAACAATGGAAACGGGTTCTGACCGATGCTACCGGCTGGAATAATCCAAAGAATTGTGAGTTATGGCGAAGCGAATGGGCTGGGATGTGTAACCGGCATTTATCCATAGACAATCAGATTGACCACCGCTCTTATGAAAGACAGGGCAAATTAAAAATCCCTACGATTCATGAGGGTGCGGATGCAAGAAAGATTGAGGAAAAATATCTCACCGGACAGATATGGAATGGTTCATGGAAGGTAGAGGAAAACCGGATGATTAAAAAACAAAATGCACTGTTACAAAAGGTAATTGCAACCTTTGGTAAGGTATCCGGTGCATTGTCAATATGGAAGGAGTGGTTGAATGACATTAGAAGAAAGCAAAGAAGTAATTCCCATGATGGAAGCAATGATTACACAGATAGAGGAACAGCAGAATATCATGGCAGAGATGCTTCAGGAGATACAGGAAAAGGACGAGAAGCTGATGTGCTTTCAGGAGCAGGAAGAACGATTGCAGCAATTAGAGAAAGAATTGTCAGAGCTGCTACAAATCTTACCGGATACAGAAGAACTGTTGATGCTTCTGGAAGAAAAGACAGACCAGATACAGAAACTCACAGACGAAAATCAGCAATGGCAGAAATTGGCACAGAAATTAAACAGCGAGAACCGGCTATTGCAGAAACAGAACAGCGAATTACTGAACTTGAACAGCAATTAGAGAAAGGAAGGTTGATTGATGAACGAATTAAGAAACTCAAAGAGCGACGATCAACTGGAAGAGTTGCTTCTGCTGACAGAGCAGATGCAGGAAGAACTCGACCAGAAAGACCGGACTATTCGGGAACTGAAAATGCAGCTCGACGAATCGCTGACCTTGAACGAGAGGTTAAACAGCGAGAACAGAGCAGGGAACATTCAAGCCTTAAAGAACGACTTGAGGAAAACAAAAGAATTGTTGCAGAGCGAGAAAGAGAAAACGCACGCTGCCGAAATCATGACAGAGGAATGTCAAGATAAGCTAAGGCAGGCAGAACAGGAACGGGATTATGCACTCTCCCATCAGAAAAAAGTAGAGATACCGGTTGAAAAGCCGGTACTCTATCAAAAGTGCGGGAATTGTAAACAGACAGCTTATCTGAAAGCTAAGGAAAGGTATGATACACAGAGAGAAAAACTGGCAGGCAGATATAAAGCAAAAACAGTCATGTATGAAGCATTGATGTTTCTGCTGATATGGTATTCCGTATCAACTACTCTTTTTCAGATGATACGGTCAAAAATATTTATTTCTGATTGCGTGGTATTCTTTGATACAATCGCAACTTTCACACAGACCATTGCTGGCTGGGTTGTACTGACAGGAAAGACCGTGGCACAGATTAGTAATGGAATATCCAATCCTGTCGTTGCCGGAATTGTATATTGGCTGATAAGAATACTGATCTGCGGTGGATGTTTGGTGGGTGCTGGAATACTTGTAGCATTTATAGAGATAAAGATTGCAGAGTTATATAAGAAGTGCTGTTGGGATATGATTACCATAATGGTAATACTTATAAGCATGGCAACAGCTATCTACTTTGGGAAGTGGATAAAGACAACATTGCCAATCAATCTGCTATTTCTCTTATTATTCGTGCAACTGGTATATGTTGGAATCAGGTGGTATGTAAAGGGATGGCGAGAAACAAGGGGATATTATTAAAAAACTATTAGAAACTATTCATATTTACTTTCGTGCTAGGACAGATTATTCTAAAAATTCAGTGATGAGCATGCACATGAAATCTTACTTCGTTTAGGTACGAAAAAGGGCAATGGAAACTTTGTGTTCAGATGAGTTCTCACTATCTTGGTAACAACCGCAAGCAGCAGTGGAATATTGACGGTGCATTCCGTATATATTCCACAACACATGGCTAAGCCCGACTAGAATGTGGGTGAAAAATTTCACGAGTGCCAGAGTTTCCTCTGGCGCTCATTTTATTTTCGCTGTGCGTTTTTTCTGTACTCTAATGGCAACAATCCCGTGCTTTTTCGGAATAATTCTGCAAATCGGCTTGAAGTGGAATAGCCTACTGTTTGGGCAACTTGCCCGACTGTCAGCTCTGTATATGCCAGCAGATATTCTGCTTGGCTCATGCGCCGCTGTTGAACATATTCCGTGATGGTGCAGTCGTAGTATTTCTTAAAACAGCTTTTGAGCTTTGTTGTTCCCATGCAGGCAATCTGTGTTAGCCGTTCCAGAGGAATATCAAAAGCATAGTGATCGCTAAGATAAGCGGCAACTATTTGGAGATTTTCAATATCCTGTTGAGAGAGCTTATGGGCTGGTTTATCAGGATGTTTCTTCTGATATTCCACCACCATTGAAACAGCTTCTGCGACTTTACCCTCATAAAAAAGTTTTGCTGCAATCCCTTCCCCGCGATAGTCTTTGATTTCTGTGAGTAACCGTGACATTTCTGGAAAGTCGGATGTTTGGTCAATCTTCCGAAATGCATCCACAGGATTGATCTGTGCCTCCGGGTACAGTTTTTTCAGGTAGTCCTCATAATATGCCGGTGCAATCTCAATCCCAACCGAACGGATTGGAATATTTTTATGTATCAAAGCCTTGTATGGAGCGTAGCCTCCAATAAATGTTTTGATACAACCGGCAGACAGTCTACGGTATGGAGATAATTCCTCCCCGGAAATAGAGTCATACCGAGTGATACTCAGACATTCCGGCATGGAGCATTCCAACATGAAATCTTCGTGGAAGGAAAAGTTATGGATTTTAATATCATATAAGTCTTTCTGTCCATAAGTCCAGTAGGTGCCTTCTCCAACTTCGGGAGAAAGTTTCCAGCAGTCACCTAATGCCCCATATTGCTGGTTGTCTGGGTCACGGATAAAACCGTGTCCAATCAGTAGCGGTGTATAAAACTGGTCAATAATTTCAGACATGAAAACAGACCGCCTCCTTTTTGCAACGATTAGACGAACTTTTGAAAGGAACAGACGAACATTGCCGGAACCTATTGAATGTTGTTCGATAAATGCGTATTGTATTAGGCGAAGATTAGAGGTATCTAACCGAAGAATATCACAAACCACTTGTCGAGTCAAGACAATGAAAGGTAGGAGGTCAAAATGAGTAATCAAGTAAATTCTATGAACAAAGGTCTGACAGTGAAAGACCTTGTAACAACAGGTATTTTTACTGCACTGTTATTTGTTTTTGTATTGGTGGGCGGTGTCTTTTTTGCAACGAATCCTGTACTTACTTTTTTCATGCCAGCAGGAGGTGGGCTGCTTGCTGGCCCCATTTATCTTTTGCTGATTGCAAAAGTAC
>OIUO01000290.1_pt1 | contig 14245 bp, 9 predicted proteins | sample 1586981 | NCBI WGS metagenome assembly OIUO01 (sample SAMN02674970, study PRJEB24791) | human gut metagenome, SKBSTL043 | isolation source: stool | host: Homo sapiens | place: USA
TGTAGAACCCCAGTCACGGTCTGTTTGAACAGCTTGGTTGGTACCAAGTGCAACGTTTTCGTCTTGGTGACGTGATCCCAATTGGGCAACGACACGACCATTAGTAACATCAATAATAGTAGAAGCAACTTGGAGACTATCGTTTGGATAGTATACGTAGTCGTTAGTATTATAGACGTTCCAGATATATTTTTGAATATCTGGATTAAGGTTAGTGTAGACGTCGAGACCTGCTGAGTAAATATCAGCGTTGGCATCGGTAGATACCTGTTCAATAACTTGTTTGATGTAGTTATCTAAGTATGGCTCATAGCTAGCTTTCTTCGTAAGTGGAAGAAGGCCATCTGATACATCAGTTGCTTTAGCTTGCTCGTACTCTTCTTTAGAAATATTCTTGTCTTCATACATTTCGTCAAGAACAGTGTTACGACGTTCTTTGGCAGCATCTGGATTAGCATAAGGGTCATATTGTGTTGGTGCTTGTGGAATACCAGCAAGAAGAGCTGCTTGGGCAACAGAGAGGTCGCTCAAGTCCTTACCAAAGTAAGATTTAGCTGCAGTCTTCATACCGTAGTAACCATTACCCATATAAACCTTATTAATATAGAAGGTCAAGATTTCTTGTTTAGTGAATTGACGCTCCATTTGGAGTGACAACCAGATTTCTTGTGACTTACGTTTAAGGGTTTGGTCAGAAGTGTTAGTTGAGAAGTAAGCCAACTTAATCAACTGTTGGTCGAGTGTAGACCCCCCTTGGGTGCTGCTACGACGAAGGTTGTTAACAGCTGCCCCCATGATACGGTAGACGTCAATCCCACGGTGAGTGAAGAAACGTTTATCCTCGATAGAGGTGATGGCATTAACTAGAGTTGTTGGAATTTCATCTGTTGATGCACTCTCACGTTTCTCAGCTCCCAAGTCGGCAACAAGACTACCATTAGCGTCGTAAATCTTACTTGAGTTTGTTGATTGCAGTTTGTTCTCGGTAAGTTTAGGAACACTGCTAATATAGTAGGCAAAGAGGCTACCACCAGAGATGACACACACTACAAAGAAAGTCAGTAATCCAATAAATCCGTATTTTGCAATACGCCAGCCCAAACTTTGGTCTGAAGCGGCAGAGCGTTTTCCTTTGCCATAGCGAGAAGAATCTGAACGCTTGACCTTGATGTTTTTAGCACGTTTAGTCAAACCGTTAAGTGATTCTTTAAAGTTGCTGAAATTAAATTTAGCCATTATGTGTTACCACCTAATAATTTTTCAATGATTTCTAAGTAAGGAACTTGAGGATAAGCTGCTTCTGCAATTGCATAGCCTCTTTTTTTGATATAATCAAGAGGCATTGATTTCGTCCCTTTATCAATTTGATAAAAAGCGATCAAGTCTTTGGCAGGCAGAAGGTAGGTTTCCTTAAGCGTCGAGAAGTGAAGTAGCACGAAGCAAATCCCATCTTGACTGATGACCTGAGACATGTGCTCAATTTGATGCGCATGAAAGTTTTTCATAGGCATGGATGTCTTTTGTCGTGTCTCTTTGGCTTCAAAATCAATGTAGTATCCTTTGTAAACGCCGGAGTAGTCGGTAGTAGAAGCTTGTCTAAAGTAAGCTTCTACAATCTTTGCCCGTGAGCGTTTGGGATAATCGACTTTGACAATTTGAACAGGGGTAGGTTTTTTATGAATAACGGCTAAACCACGCGACAAATAGTAATCATTAGTCGCGTTAATAGCAGATTCAAAACTCATCCCCCGATTGGCAAAGTCAACTCTATTTGATTTTTTAGGACGTACTTGTGCTATCTTACGAGATATCTGATGGGGATAGTTTACCATTTCTTTCCCTTCTTCTTTATAAGATATGCATAAAGACTATTTCATTATACCATAAAATGAACGAGGAAAACAACAAATGACATCACTACTGGTAACTGGCTATAAGAGCTTTGAACTCGGTATTTTTAAAGACAAGGACCCTAAAGTAACCATTATCAAGAAAGCAATCAAACGTGATTTGAAGCGTTTCTTGGATGATGGTGTGGATTGGATGATTTTTACTGGGAACCTCGGTTTTGAATTTTGGGCACTAGAAGTAGCCAAAGAACTTCAAAAAGACTATCCTTTGAAGTTAGCGACCCTCTTCCCTTTTGAAACGCATGGTCAGAATTGGAATGAAGCGAATCAAACAAAACTAGCGGCCTTTAAGCAGGTTGATTTTGTCAAGTACAGCTTCCCTGCTTACCAATCTCCAGCACAGTTTAAACAATTTAATCAGTTTCTCATTGACAATACAGATCAGGCTTATTTATTTTATGAACCTGAAAATGAAACAAATCTGAAATATTTTTACGGTATGATGTTAGAAGCAAGGGGTTATCCCGTATCTAGACTGACTTTTGATGACCTCAATGAAGTCATGTCGGAATAGGATATAATTGAATTTTAAACTTGCATTTTTATCTTTTTTTCTGTATCATAAAAACATTAGACAGTAAAGTATTAGTAAGTTAGATAAGACAAGTATTGGAGAATAAAAATGGCTAAGATTAATTTAACGCCCAAGAAAATCTACGAACAAGAATTTAAAACAAGCATGCGTGGATACGATAAAAAAGAAGTTGATGAGTTTCTAGACGATGTAATCAAAGATTACGGTGTCTATATTGCTCTAGTTAAGGAATTGCAAGAAGAAAATGCAAAACTGAAAGCTAAGACTTCATCAGCTCCTGCTAGTCGCCCAGCATACGCGAGTGCGACAAGTGAGCCATCACGTGCGAATGCCAATGTTGCTTCGGCTTCAAACTATGATATCTTAAAACGTATCAGTCGTTTGGAGAAAGAGGTCTTTGGAAAACAAATCGTCGAGTAAAACTGGTTTGTGCAATTTTTGGATAATCGCATGGTTGCTAGTCTTCCATGAGGAAAGTCCATGCTAGCACTGGCTGTGATGCCAGTAGTGTTTGTGCTAGGTGAATTAATAAGCCTAGGGACTTGATTTTCAAGTTACGGCGAGTGAACTGGCTAAGTCTTAGGATAGGTTTTAGTAGCTCTGAAAGTGCCACAGTGACGGAGTTTTTAGGGAAACCTAAAAAGTGGAACGCGGTAAACCCCTCAAGCTAGCAACCCAAACTTTGGTAGGGGCATGGGATGGCTGGAAACGAACGGACCATCCTGACTGCTTTGCAGTAGACAGATGATTATCGAAGGAAGTGGTACCTAGTCACTTCTGGAACAAAACATGGCTTATAGAAAATTGCATATAGGTGAGGCTGGGACACATGTCTCAGCCTTCTTTTAGCAAGAATTCTCTCTTTTATATTTAAAGAAAAGAGTGGGAAATAAGCTATCGGTTAAGAAAGTTTGTACTCGTAACAATGAGATAAAAGGATGACAATGAAAGAAATATTTACATTAGTAGCAACTGCAGCAGCAGGTCTTGAGGCTGTGGTTGGACGTGAATTGCGTGAGTTAGATTATGACACGCAGGTTGAAAATGGTAAGGTGCGTTTCCAAGGTGGTGTTCGTGCAATTGCTGAAACCAACCTTTGGTTGAGAGCAGCAGATCGTATCAAGATTGTAGTGGGTGAATTTCCAGCACGTACCTTTGAGGAACTCTTTCAGGGAGTTTTTGCCTTAGACTGGGAAAATTATCTTCCGCTAGGTGCAAAGTTCCCAATTTCTAAAGCTAAATGTGTTAAATCAAAGCTTCATAATGAGCCATCTGTTCAGGCGATTTCCAAAAAAGCTGTCGTTAAGAAATTGCAGAGGTATTTCCACCGTCCAGAAGGAGTGCCTCTTCAAGAAACAGGAGCGGAATTTAAGATTGAAGTTTCTATTTTAAAGGATAAGGCTACGGTTTTGATTGATACCACAGGTGCTAGTCTCTTTAAGCGTGGCTATCGTACTGATAAAGGTGGGGCACCTATTAAGGAAAATATGGCGGCTGCTATCCTTGAACTTAGTAACTGGTATCCAGATAAACCGTTGATTGACCCGACTTGTGGTTCAGGGACCTTCTGTATTGAGGCTGCAATGATTGGTATGAACATTGCACCAGGATTTAATCGTGATTTTGCCTTTGAAGCATGGAATTGGGTAGATAAAGATTTAGTACAGTCGGTACGTGATGAAGCAGATAGCAAGGCAAACTATGATGTTGAATTAGACATTATGGGTTGTGATATTGATGGCCGTATGGTTGAGATTGCAAAAGCTAATGCTCGTGAGGCAGGTCTTGAAGATGTTATTAAATTGAAACAAATGCGTTTACAGGACCTGAAAACAGATAAAATCAATGGTGTCATTATTTCAAACCCTCCTTATGGTGAGCGTTTGTTGGATGACAAGGCTGTGGATATCTTGTATAATGAAATGGGTCAAACTTTTGCGCCACTTAAAACTTGGAGCAAGTTTATCTTGACCAGCGATGAACAATTTGAAAGCAAATACGGTATGAAAGCCGATAAAAAACGTAAGCTTTATAACGGGACCCTCCGTGTTGATTTGTATCAATATTTTGGTGAGCGTGTTCGCCGTTCTGAGGCTAGAAAGGTAAATTAAACGTGTCAGAAGATAAAACACAAAATGGCTATGAAGGTAGCCAAGAGCTAGATTTCCAAGATGCCAAGGAAATGACAGTCGGTGAGGCTGTCCGCAAAGAAGCTGAGATTAATGCTGGTGTAACAGAAACAGATAGCATTTTGGATAAGTATATCAAGCAACACCGCGAAGAAGTTGCCTCACAAAAATTTTCAAAGAAAATTGAAGCTGATGGCGACACATCACCTTTGGATGCTTTTATTCAAAAGCAACGTCAGGAGTTTGCGGATTCAGGTTTGATTGGTCAATCAATGGCTAATGAGTCAATCAACTCAACAACAGCTACTGAAGAAGTAACACCAGTCACATTTGGTTTTGGTGCTACAGATAACAAGGCTGATGAAACTCAATCTCATATTGACAAGCAGTTGCCAAATGCTCCTGTTGAACCTGAGGTTATTGCAGAACCAGAAAGTCAAAGTTCTGAAGTTATCATTACATCAACGAATGCTGATCGTTTCATCACGTCAGAAACAGAAAAATTTGACCTTGGTGATGCACTTGCAGATTCAGCTACTTCAACTAATCAGCCAACGCCAGCCTATAACGATGCATTGGTAGATAATATTGATGATAACAATCCTTTGATTGCTAACATTGATGATCCAGAACCACAAAATCCTGTTGTCGCCAATATTGATGATACTGAGCCACAAGCTTCAAACCCTTTGTTGGATGATGTTACTATCTCAGACACTATCGATTTGGCGGCTATTGCATCAACAGTGGCAGGGGTAACTGGAGCAAAAGCTGACGAAGAAGAGACAACACCAACAGTGTCTATGACAGTTAATCGCCCATCTGCAGAAGACAGAATCTCTTCAGAGTCTATTTCACCATCGCATAAGAGTGCCTTTGATGGTGACATTCCAGTTTACCGTCGTAAAGGTGTTGTTATCGGTGCTCTAGCAGTTCTTGCTTTAGCTATTATCGGTGGTAGCTATGCTCTTTATAAAGGAACACATAGCCAATCGGCGAAAACAACAAGCACAGCTTCTTCAGCAGTGACATCATCATCAAGCAAGGATACGTCAGCTGCTGATAATAAGGCCTTTGAAGAAATGTATAAGAATTTCTTCACAGATGACGAGCAAACAAAACTCGCTAATGACCAATTTGGTAAGTTATCAGATTTGGAAAAGCTGCTCAAGAAATTGGAGAAAACCAAGTATTATGATGCAGCTAAGAAAAAATATGATAACTTGAAGAAACAAATTGAAGCTGTACAAAAGATTAACAGTCAGTTTGAGTCAGATGCTCTTGTAGATGGTAGCTATAATGCCTCTATCTCAGTTAAATCTGATGCAAACTTTAATGATCTTTCAGAACGTGTAACAAATACTGGCAATGCTAGTCTTGATAGCATTATCCAAGAAGTCATTAAGGGCGGTAAAACACAGCTTGAAGAAAAGGGTAAGGCTGCAAGTGCAACGTCTGCAGTGACAGCTTCTGAAAGTGTTAATACTGCTAGTCCTGCTGCACCTTCAGGTGATAACGCATCTGGAGCAGCTTCTAATGGCGGTGGTGCGGCCACATCAAATACTTCTGGAGCGCAAAATGGAGCAGCTAACTCAGCAGGTTCAGCAGGTTCAACTGGTGCGACTGGAGGAACTACTGGTGGCTCAGCTGCAGCTTCAACAGTTGTAACACGCGGAATCACAAATTATAACCCATCAATCCTTCAACGTAATCGCTCACGTGTGCCTTATAATGCAAACGTAGTAGCAGATACAAGTAACCCAGCTTGGACATGGGCTGATGGTGTTCTTGATAAGATCATCAATGACTCACACTCACGTGGTTACTTCTCAGGAGATAACTTCATCCTTGAGCCAGTCAACATCATCAATGGTAATGGTTACTACAACTTGTACCTTCCAGATGGAACTTACCTCTTCAGTATTAACTGTAAGACAGGTTACTATGTTGGTAATGGTTCAGGTCACTCAGATAAACTTGATTACGAATAATAATCTGCGACACTCCTTCGGGAGTGTTTTTTGTTTTATCTTGGTGAAGGCCTAGTTTATAAGGATTTTGTGCTATAATAGAGGGATAAGATAGGGGTGAATACTATGGCAAAATTGATGCCGGGTAGAGTCCGTAATGAGGGTATTGAACTTTTTGAAAAGGATCTCATTACCATTCATCAGGTCTCAGAAACTCAGTTGGATACAACAGTTGACCAACATCATTTAATTTATGCACTCAATGATTCTGAAATCACGTGTGACTGTGATTATTTCGCTCAAAAAGGCTATTGTCCCCATTTAGCAGCGATTGAGTATTATCTAAAAAACGATAAAGAAGGCCAGCGTCTATTGGCAGAATTGGAAGAGGAACAAGAGTCCTCTCAGGGCCAAGAGCGAGGACACTCTTTTGGTGGTTTATTTTTAGAAGGCCTTTCCCTAAATGAGGATGATACTGTTAGATATAGCTTGATGGTAGAGGGAGAGGAATCTACCTTTGGTTCAGAGATTTGGTGGAGTATACGTTTACGTCGCTTACCAGATGAACGTTCTTATGTTATTCGAGATATTCCTGCCTTTCTCAAACTTGTAGAGGCTGAGGGTTATTATCAGATAGGTAAGAACTATTATGAACCCCTATCGCTTATTCAATTTGACCAGGCTTCACAGGCATTTTTAGACTTCTTAGGACGGATGATTCCAGATGAAGCCAAGACTAATTTAGACTTTATTTTACCGAATAATGCACGTCATCTTTGTCTCCCCTACGGTTTTTTTGAGGAAGGTTTGAGACGGATGCAAGATTTGGATGGCTTTAGGCTTGAATGGGAAGGAACCGAATATCACCGACTTTTGGTTGAGGATTTGACTGCTGATGCCCATCTCTTCTCGTTTGATATTTCTGTCGAGCCTAAGATGATTGAATTGACTGTTGCTGAGAAGAATAGTCAGGCCTTTTTTAATAATCGTATTCTCTTTTATCAAGGTATTTTTTATCGCCTGAATCGAAAACAACAAAAACTTTTGGTTGGTTTACGCTCTCTTCCAATCGGAAGCGATTTGAATAAGCATGTCAGCTTTAATCTTGATGAACAAGCTATCTTGGCTGCTAGTCTTTTTGATTTTAAGACTATGGGGCCAGTTAAGGCACCAAAAGCTTTTAATATCAAGGATTTTACACCGAGATTTCACTTTGATCTGAAAGGTGACAGTGAGGTTATACTTACATTAGCCTTTGATTTTGATGGTTTCCTAGTCCATAATCGACAAGAGTTGAGTCATTTAGGATTTACGAGTAACTATCGTCATGAGCAGGCTGTTTTCCGTTTGATGGCTAAGCATGAATTCACCCCTGATTTTCAGTCATCTAAACGATTAAGTAGCAGTCAAGAGCTCTATGATTTCTTTACGAATACTCTAGCAGAATTTGAAAATACAGGGACGGTTCTGATTGGGCAGGAGTTGCGTGACTTACGGGTTGAACAGAGTCCACAGGTTCAGGTAGAGCGTCAGGGAAATTTATTAGATATTTCCTTTGATTTTTCAAGTCTTGACGACGAAGATGTGGATCATGCTTTAGCAGCTTTGATGGAAAGTTCGCCCTATTTTATCAATCGTAGTGGTCAGTTGATTGTTTTTGACGAAGCGACGCATCGTATTAGTGAGAGTCTCAAAACTCTAAGAGCTCGATATTCAGGGCAAGGTCACCTAGAACTAAATCAATTGACTGCCTATCAATTAATGGAGGCTCTTTCAGAAAGTGATTCTGTTCGTTTTTCAAAAGATTTCCAACTCTTAACGCAACATTTGAGTAAACCAGAGACCTTTGATTTGCCAACTTATAAGGTAGAAGCTGACCTTCGTCCCTACCAGGAAAAGGGTGTTCAGTGGCTATCTATGTTGCATCACTATGGTTTTGGCGGTATCTTGGCCGATGATATGGGGTTGGGGAAAACCTTGCAGACCATTGCCTATCTCTCTGCACATTTAGAAGAAGAGCAGCGAGTCTTGGTTTTGTCACCATCAAGCTTGATTTACAATTGGCAGGATGAGTTTAAAAAGTTTGCCCCTCAGTTTGATGTAGTGGTTTCTTATGGACTCAAGCCAAAACGTGATGACATCATTGCTGAAGACCACCAGATTATTATTACAAGCTACGCTTCCTTCCGTCAGGATTTTGATGCTTACAAGGCTGGTAAATATGACTATCTCATTCTCGATGAGGCTCAGGTCATGAAGAATACACAGACAAAGATTGCCCAATATCTACGTGATTTTTCTGTTCCACATTGCTTAGCACTATCTGGAACGCCTATTGAAAATCATTTGTTGGAGATTTGGTCTATTTTCCAGATTATTCTACCAGGACTTTTACCAGCTAAAAAAACTTTTCTTAAGTTAACACCTAAGGAAGTGGCTAGGTATATTTCTCCCTTTATTCTAAGACGTAAAAAAGAGGAGGTCCTTCCTGATCTCCCAGATTTGATTGAAATCACTCACCAAAGTGAATTGTCAGATGCTCAAAAGGCTATCTATTTAGCACAATTGCAACAGATGCAACAAGGATTAATTTCGGCAAGTGATCAGGAAATCAACCGTCGTAAGGTGGAAATCTTGTCAGGAATTACCCGCTTACGACAAATCTGTGATACCCCAGCTCTCTTTATGGACTATGCGGGAGATAGCGGAAAATTAGATAGCCTTAGAGAGTTGCTTAGCCAAATTAAGGAATCAGACCATCGTGTCCTTATCTTTTCACAATTTCGTGGGATGTTAGATATTACAGAGGGTCTCTTACAAGAATTAGGAATTTCCTCATATAAGCTAACAGGGTCAACACCATCTGATAGTCGTCAGGAGATGACCAGAGCCTTCAATCAAGGAAGCCGAGATGCCTTTTTGATTTCTCTGAAAGCAGGAGGAGTGGGACTGAATCTAACTGGTGCTGATACGGTTATTCTGATTGACCTTTGGTGGAATCCAGCGGTAGAAATGCAGGCTATTAGTCGTGCGCATCGTATAGGTCAGGAACAAAATGTCGAAGTTTACCGTTTGATTACAAGAGGGACTATCGAAGAGAAAATTCTTGAACTTCAAGAAGGCAAGAAAAACCTGGTAACAACCGTCTTGGATGGCAATGAAAGCCGTGCCAGCATGACCGTTGAGGATATTAAAGAAATTCTTGGTATTGCAATATCTTAATTTGTTATATTTGATATTGAAATACTAAGAGGTAAAAATGCTACTAGGCAAATCTTTTGAATTAGGTTATAATAGAATATTGCAAGACGTATCTTCCCATTCCCGATTATTTATATTAAGATACGCATCATCTCGAAAACGAAAGGAAGTCTTTTATGCATCGCCAAAGACGACAATTTCCGCTGATCCCAGACGGGGAACCTTGCTTGCAAGAACCGGTCTCTATGCGCCTATACGAAAATGAAGATTTAATCACAAATATCCGTGGCCCTTACCAAGATAAGGACTACAATGATTTGTTGCCGAACTATGATTTCTTGTCAGCTAAGCCTAGCAATCGTAAGCAGGCTCCAAAACGAGTGGAGACACAAGAAGCTGGCATGACTTATGCTGAGGAAGCCCGTGAAAAGGCTAAGCGTGATGTACGTGAGAAACGCCAAAAATTCCTCCGCCAAGAAGTTCAACAAACCAAACATACTAATAGCCGCCAACTGACTGCTAAGCCTAAGGTAGAAGCTAAACCAAGCTTTGAGGCCACTGTTGAGCCAGCTGCTGTAACAACGGATAAAGGGCCAGTGACAGCATCTATCTTGGGAGCTCCTGTAAGTGCTATCAAGCGAACTTTAGCACCTAATGGGAAGCACTCAAAGATCCATCACTTGGCAAATCGTCTGCAACAAGATTCTTACATCTTGGCAGAAGTGGCCCCAACCTATCAACAGCCTAGTAACCCATCTCGTAAGAACGTCAAGAAAAATAGCTATGACTTCTTGAAACGTAGCCAGGTTTATAATTACCCAGAACGTCAAACTTACCGTGAACACCGAGTTGCTCAAGAATTAAATTTGACGCATTTAGAAGACGCAAACTAATCGCAGTGCGATTGTAAGGAGAAACTATGTCAAAAACTTATCATTTTATTGGAATTAAAGGATCTGGTATGTCAGCTTTGGCTTTGATGCTCCACCAAATGGGACACAAGGTTCAAGGTTCAGATGTGGAAAAATATTACTTCACTCAACGTGGTCTTGAGCAAGCAGGTATTCCTATCCTTCCTTTTGATGAAAAAAACATCACAGAAGATGTTGAATTGATTGCTGGAAATGCCTTTCGTGAAGACAACAACGTTGAAGTTGCTTATGCGATTAAAAATGGCTACAGCTTTAAGCGTTACCACGAGTTCTTGGGTCACTTCATGGATCAATTCACTAGCTTTGGTGTGGCAGGTGCACATGGTAAGACTTCTACAACAGGTCTCTTGTCACATGTTATGAAAAATATCACCGACACGTCATACCTTATCGGTGACGGAACTGGACGAGGTTCTGCTAATGCACAATACTTTGTCTTTGAGTCTGATGAATATGAACGTCATTTCATGCCATACCACCCAGCATACTCAATCATCACTAACATTGACTTTGACCATCCTGATTACTTTACAAGTATCGGTGATGTGTTCTCTGCCTTTGATGACTATGCTAAGCAAGTGCAAAAAGGACTCTTTGTTTACGGTGAGGATCCACACCTTCGTAAGATTACAGCCAATGCGCCAATCTATTACTACGGTTTTGAAGAAAATGATGACTTTATGGCAACAGATATTGTGCGTACAACGACAGGGTCTAATTTTAAGGTGAAACATGATGGACAAATCCTTGGAGAATTCCATGTGCCAGCCTATGGTCGTCACAATATTTTGAATGCAACTGCGGTTATTGGGAACCTCTATGTAGCCGGTTTTGACATGGACTTGGTTGCGGAACACCTTAAAACTTTCTCAGGTGTTAAACGCCGTTTCACAGAGAAAATTATCAGTGGTACTGTTGTCATCGATGACTTTGCCCACCATCCAACTGAAATTATTGCAACGCTTGATGCAGCACGTCAAAAGTACCCATCTAAAGAGATTGTTGCTATTTTCCAACCACATACCTTCACACGTACCATCGCCCTTCTTGATGAATTTGCTGAAGCTTTGAACGAAGCAGATGCTGTTTATTTGGCACAAATTTACGGTTCAGCGCGTGAGGTTGACCATGGTGATGTTAAGGTTGAAGATCTTGCTGCTAAGATCAATAAACCTGCCAAAGTGGTTACAGTTGAAAATGTCTCACCTCTCCTTGACCATGACAATGCTGTTTATGTCTTTATGGGAGCTGGGGACATCCAACTTTACGAACGCTCGTTTGAAGAGCTCCTAGCAAGCTTGCAAACACACATGTAATATATTAAGGGCTGTAGCGATTTCGCTCAGCTCTTTCTCTTAATAGAAAGGAATTTAATATGCTTATTCGACATGCCCGAGAGGATGATTGGGCTGATGTTGTCCGTATCGAACAAGATAATTTTTCACCTGAAGAGGCTGCAACTCCAGAGGCTATTGCGGAGCGTTTAAAGACGATTTGTGATACCTTTCTAATTGCTGAAATTGATGGCGTTGTAGCTGGCTACATCGAAGGACCTGTGATTGCGGAACGTTATCTCACAGATGACCTGTTCCATAAGGTGGCTCCTAATGCTAGTCAAGGAGGTTTTATTGCAGTTACTAGTTTGTCTATCTCCAAAGATTTTAAAGGGCAAGGTATTGGAACAGCCTTGATTGCAGCGCTTAAAGATCTGGCTATTGCTCAAAAACGCCAAGGTATTAGCTTGACTTGTCATGATTACTTGATTGCCTACTATGAGATGAATGGTTTTACTGATGAGGGAGAATCAGAATCAAATCATGGTGGAAGCTCTTGGTATAATATGGTCTGGGAGAACCCAGAAACCCATTGATTTCAGTGTTACGTTACTGTGACAAAGGACCAATTGATTTGCATTAACTGACTTTTTAAGATATAATGGCGTTTGTTACTATAGAGGAGGTATGCCTTGACGGACAAGTTTAATGAACACTCGGAAGCTTCTGAAGATAGCCTAAGCTTCAAAAATCAGATTCTCCGAGACTTACAAGAAGCGACACGGCTCCGTTCTCTTCGTGAGGAGGAGCATAATAAAAGTGCAACTATGCCCGAGACACCACTTTCAACGTCAGCTGAGAGCGCTACAACTCGTAGTGATTCAGCGTCTAATAAAGTAAGTAACCAAGATTTTAGTTCACATTCTGTTTCACACAGTGCCTTTGCTAAATCTATGACTTCTGAGACAGCCCAAGATTCTCAACAAGATAGTCTTGGCTTGTTTTCAGATTCCCAAGCGGAGTCTTTAGTATCTGATGCTCATTCAAACCTAGCGTCTATTCCTAAAGAGCCAATTGAGGAGGAGACAAAGGTAAATATTCCTCAGGAGACTGAAACGTCGAAACGCCGTTTTAAACGTCCAGTTTGGGAGACTAGTCTTAACGAAGCATCTGAAGAGGAGTATATTCCTGCAGATGTTGCCAAGGAGCTCATTGAAGCTAAGTCTAACGAAGCTATTTATACAGACCCTAAAGAATTGGAGGCCAAATTGACCTCAGAACGTCAAAAAGAAGCATTCTTGCAGGAACATCATGCAACAAGTGACCAAGCGTCGCAAGAAAAGGTTCAATCAGAGCTAGTAGCTGATGGTAATGAGGATGATGAGAGTATTTCTCTAGAACCCTCTGGAAAACCTAAGAAAAAGAAAGGCAAGAAAGTGAAGAAGAAAAAGTCTTCGCCAAAAGATGGTAAACAGGCTGACATTGTCGACGAAGAGCCGATTTCACGTTCTAACCGAAATCACAAACGCAATAAAAATAACCGCCGTGCTGGGAAAATTGCAAGAAATATTATTATCTTCTTGCTTCTTATCTTGTCAGTAGCGACATTCTTTGGTTATCGTTATGTTAGTGATGCTGTTGGCGCAAAAGATGTTAATTCAACTAAGTTTGTTAGTGTTGAAATTCCTGAAAATTCAGGTAGCAGTTATATCGGCCAACTCTTGGAATCAGCTGGTGTTATTAAGTCTGGTAAGGTCTTTAATTACTATACCAAGTTTAAAAACATCTCAAATCTGAAAAGTGGTTACTACAACCTTCAGGCTAGCATGACCATGGATGAAATTATTGAGGCACTTCAGAAAAAAGGAAGTGATAAACCTCAGGAGCCATCTCTTGGTACGGTCTTAGTCAAAGAAGGATATACCATTGATCAAATTTCCAAGGCAGTTGAAGTTAATTCTTCAGCTAAAAAAGGCAAAAAATCATCAACTGGACTTAAGGCGAAAGATTTCTTGAAATTGATGAAGGATGATGCTTTCATTACTAAGATGAAAGCGAAGTATCCAACCTTGTTGGCAAACCTTCCGAATTCTACGGATGCTAAGTATGTCCTAGAGGGTTATCTGTTCCCAGCGACTTATAACATTCATGATGATACGACGGTGGAGTCTTTGGCAGAGGAAATGTTGTCAACGATGGATACCTACCTATCACCTTACTATGCGACGATTTCATCTAGTGGACATAATATTAATGAGATTTTGACCAGATCGGAAGAGCGTCGTGTAGGGAAA
>OIUO01000306.1_pt1 | contig 13568 bp, 6 predicted proteins | sample 1586981 | NCBI WGS metagenome assembly OIUO01 (sample SAMN02674970, study PRJEB24791) | human gut metagenome, SKBSTL043 | isolation source: stool | host: Homo sapiens | place: USA
GGTTACGGTCACGACGAACCATATTACGTATATCATTATAAACCCGTTTGGCAAAAATGGGTTCGTTATTCCAGAATTGCCATCCCGGAGTATTCACGATAACAAACAGACCAAGTTCATCACAAGCATCCATAAAAGCAGGATCTTGCGGACAATGTGCATTACGGATTACTTCCAGCCCCAAATCTTTCAGTTTCTTGGCGTCACGCCAGTGAATACTATTGGCAACCGCATTTCCTACAACTGCAAAATCCTGATGCCGATTAGCTCCCATCAAAGGTTTACCATAAGGTTTTCCATTCAGCCAGAAGCCATCTTTTCCCTTAAATTCGATACTACGGATACCGACACGACGACGATAACCATCTACTACATTTCCATTCTTATCATAAATACGCACACACAGATTATACAGATAAGGTGATTCAGGAGTCCATAAATGCGGCTGCTTCACTTTCATCTTTCCATTATGACTTGTCGCAGTCCCTTTACGGATATTCAGTTTCACATCTGACGATGCCACTTCTTTTCCTGCACGGTCTACTAAAGAATAGGAAATTTTTCCTGCAAAGCCCTGTTTGTCTTCATTACGTATATGCGCTTTCAAGAGAATATCTGTCGATTGCTCCGATACACGATCGGTGGCAATAAACAGTCCGCCTCCTGCTATTTCGTTCTCGTAATTCGGATCCGTGATAAACACATAATTATGTGCAATCAGCCAGCAATCCCGATAAATACCTCCCAAGTAGGCATAATCTAACACATCTTGTGGTTTTCCAGGCGCATAGGTCGGATCGTCGCTATTATCAGCCCACACCGCAATCACATTGTCCTCTCCCCACTTCAATGCATCAGTCACATCTACCGATACGGGAAGATAGCCTCCAAAGTGCTCTGCCAATAATTTACCGTTTACATAAATCTTACTTTTACCCATAATGGTTTCAAAGTGGAGAAACAGTTTCTTTCCTTTCAATGCTTCGGATGGAGTAAAGTGTTTACGATACCATACTTCCCCCTGATAATTGATGCAACCACTAGCCTCAGTAGGAAGATACTCAATACCATTAGGTAAAGACACCACCTGCCAGGCTTTGTCGTTAAATTCTTTTGCTTCGGCACCCACCGCACTTCCTTTATAAAAACGCCAGGCAGGATTCATCGAGTACACATCACGCCCGGTATCCGGCAACCGGAAGAAACCGGCTGTTGAAAATTCCGGCTCATGGGCATAGCCCATAAAAAACAGAGATAAAAGCAGTAAGCTAACAAAGATTCGTCTCATATAAAGTTTTATTTTACGATGAATGTCATGTTGTATGTCGCAATCAACCCAAAGATGTCTTCGACACACAAAGATAGTATATTCCAGATACGAATCCCCCTATTTGTCCTCTTCATATACAAAACAAGGATAAATAAGGGGATTCAAACTAATACCTGTCAGTTATTATTCATCCGGTTGAATGAGTAAAGGTACTCTGGCACTGTCGGTTCCTGTATTTTCAACATACTTGTAACCAGAGCCAGCTATCGCTTGATTCATGGATGCAATTTTATCAATCAGGGCAGCAGCATCGCTTACCTTAGTTGAAGTTGGTAAGTTTCCACCCGGATTCGAAACTCCGTCGGACATAAAATAACATTCGTTTGCTGTCACTGATCCCGTTGATATTCCACAAATGGTAACAGAAGCAGTGCCAGAAAGCACAGAAGTTGAATAACATCCTGTCAAAGTTCCACCATTTTTCACCAAACCGCCAATATTTCCGGACGCTTTGGCCACTATTTCACCAGCAGCAAACGAAGCGGTTACAGGTCCTTCGTTTCCTCCCACCAGACCACCGGCATTCACAGCTGTAAATGCAGTAATAGTCATCAAAGAATAACAGCCAGTTATGGTTCCCTGAACATTCCAACCCACAAGTCCTCCGATGGCACCTTCACCATTACCTCTATATACAAAGGATACCTCCTTGTCAATCGAAGAACCTTGTATTTGTGCCTTAGACCACCATCCGTTCACACCTGCCAATCCACCAGCATTTACTTTACCACCGGCAACAGTCAGTACCACATTACCTTTTACCTTACAATCCTTTATCATTGACGCACCAGTCTGATTATGTCCGGTAATAGCCCCTAACTTAGCATCTGCTCCATTGACAGTCAACGCTCCTCCATCAATGACGCAATTCTGAATCGTTCCGGTATTTATTGCTGCAAATGCTCCAGCTGCGCCTGACACTTGTTTCACTGTTACATCTTTAAGGGTTAAATTTTTAATGATACCATTATTAGTTATAAACAAACCGGCATCGTTTCCTGTTGCTTCAATTGTAAGACCGGAAATAGTCTTGCCATTGCCGTCCAATATACCTTTAAACTCCGTAACCGGTACCCATGCCTCTTTAGTCGACATATCAAGATCAGCATCTAATGTAATTACCGTAGCAGCATTCGTCATAACAGTCGGTTCACTTGCCAAATTTATCAACCCGTCTTCTTTCTTGACTAAATACTTACCCGCTTCAGTCTCCTCATATCCCAAGTCTGCCACCAGCATAAATGATATACCATATCGCTTTCCAGCCACATATTTATATTCATCTCCTGCTACCACCGATTCGGCATTATAAAGTTCACTGATCTTTCCTTTTTTCTCTATTGTTTCCGTAGAGGAAGAATCTCCCACTTTTTCTATCGTAGCAGTAAAGGTTAATTCTGTATCCTTTGTCATGTCTGCCATCGGGAAGAAACTCAAATAACCGTATGCAACTTCATTCTTTGCCATTTCCAAACTTGTCATAGACAAAGTCAGACTATTACTTTTATCACCATACGTTTTCTCTTCTCCCGAAACTGTCAACGTTTTTGGGAAAATAGCAGCATCAGCCGAAACAACCACCTTTGTCACTTTATAGGCATCCGGTCTTCGATTGGTGAATTTAAACTGATAAAGAGCTGTCAAATGTTCAAACTTAAGATTGGTGACGGTAGTCCCATTCACCGTGCCTTTAGCAAGCATGTGCATCGTATTCTGCAGCTCTGCTTTTTGGGCACTTTGCGTAGCATCTCCCAACGTAAAAGTGAAAACATTCCCTGAAGTCGGAACATCTTTTTTCGGATAGATTCCCCAAACAGTAGCTCCCTCTTCAAAGTTACCATTCCCTGCAAATTCCACATTTCCAGACGGTTCACTCTCATCATAATTTATGGTTGTGAAATCATAGCCATTTGTTCCATTCCAAAGTGTAACCTTATCATCGGCATTCCACATAAAGGAACTACCGTCATCTTGTACGTTGGCACGTGTAGACGATTCTTTGTCCGTATTTTCATACCCCCGGATAGAAGCAACAGCCACATAAGTCTGTGATTCTCCCCGTTGCAGTTCATCCCCACCTTCAATGAAAACATCTTCTTTACAAGAGCTTAGGGTGGCTGCACTTAGCAGCCCGATCCCTAATAAAGAATAGATTTTATTCATGATTTATTTTTTTCTGTTATCAGTTATTTAAATATCACCACCATCTCCAAAATCTGATCCACCGAAGCCAGGTTCTTTCACAGCCCCCTGTAGAATCAACGGACAGTATATATTAGTTCCGGCATCCTCATTCACTTTAAAGCTAAAACCAAATTCTGGATCCTTGGCTTCTATTGCCAGATTCATCTGACGTTTCTTATCCTTGAGTTGAGTAGCTGTTACCTTACTAATTCCATTTACAGATCCGCTTCCTACAGGATTAGTCACCGTCTCGCCTACGAAATAACACTGGTTGATTCCTGTTGAATTCGAAGCGACGAAAGCTCCCAATTTATTACTTCCAGCATTATTAGTCACATTTATCTGCGTGGTCGAGTAGCAAGCCGTCACAGTAGCATCAGCATTATTAATGGTATTCTGTGCAATGAAACCGCCAGTATTATTATAGATAGTTCCACTAATTGAACCGGCTACATAACAGGCCAGAACCGTACCGTTACTATTAGCCCCTATAAGTCCTCCTACTTGTCCGGAACAAGAAACCTCAAGTTTGGCTAATGAGTAACAACCTTTGACTTTACCGGAGTTGTTCCAGCCAACAAGTCCGCCGACACAGGATGCACCACTAGAGTTACTAGGATGCTTGATTGTTACATCTGCACCGACATACGAATTTATAATAAGAGCCGTTCCATTAAAATGCTCACCAACCAAGCCACCATAATTAGAATTACCAGCACCACTCAAATTAAGGTTAATAGTTCCACTGATAACTTGACAACCTTCTATTCTTCCTTCGGAGTTTCGACCGATCAAACCACCAAAAACTACCGGTTTTATAACGGTTACAGTCACTCCCTTGACTGTACAATTCTGAATGACACTCGTTGAACTTTCGGCAGCCAATGCTCCTGCTCCCTCTGTGATATCAGCAGAGAAACTTACATTTTCCAAAGTCAAATTCCGGATAGTTCCCGTATTGGTAGCTATAAAACCTTTATTAGCTATTTGCAAATTGCGGATGGTAACACCATTACCTTCAAATACACCTCCAAACGCACTAATAGGTTCCCAAAGTTCATTACCCATATCAATCACTTTTATTCCATCCCCTGCCGGTTCATCGATATATTCTTTTTCTAAAGTAACAGTTGCCTTACGGTATTCATCCGCAATTTTATTCCATCCGAATAATCCAGTCTTATTATAGATATGAATATTTCCATCATCATCGATCATATAGCCCTCATCAGGAATTCTGAAACGATAATCTACCTCAAAATCCATTTTATAATGCTTGCCGGCTGCAAACTGATTGGCAGTAGCATCCATATCAAGTCCGATGTTATCCTCCAAATCTTTGACTTTTACTTTTTTCAGCAGGATAATATCCTGTTCCACTTCATTATTCAAAACGCTTACTGTAATATTCAGTTCGGTCGTACTTTTCATCAACCGGGTATCACCATAGGTTGTAGGTAATATATTCAAATACCCGTTTAATGTTTCATTCTGCGCCAATGCTTGTCCACTCATGTCAAGTGTCAGTTTGTTACGCATACCTGAAAGACTCTGTAGCACTCCGTCTTCGTCGATCTTCAACTCTGCGGGAAATACATCATCATCACTCTCCAGCGTAATATAGCGAATCTTCAGTTCCCGGTCCGACGTGTTTTTCAAACCAAACTGTATCAATGCAGTCAATGGTGAAAACGTTAATGCAGGAATCTTATTATCAGTCACATCCCCGGTGGCAACCATATAGGTAGTGGCTGCCAGTTCTGCTGTTTTTCCAGTCTGAGTAAATGTCTCCGGCATAGAAAAGGTAGCCAGGTCATTAAATGTTTTTGCTTCTTTCCGTGGAAATACCGCAATCAGCTTATGGCCATTTTCTACAGCAGCTTTTCCTGTGAATTCAGCAGATTTGTCAGGTTGGTTGTCATTATACCCCGGGGTGATAGAGAAATCATAGCCGGCTCCGAAGTTGCGATTCCATAATGTAACAGCATCTCCTTTATTCCATGTATACACTCCATTCTGCAAATTGCTGCGACCCAAAGGGGCGGACTGTTTAATAGAAGCTATAAATGAATAATCAGTCAGATTCTTGTCGGTTTCGTTCCCTTCACCGTTATTTTCATTCACTATCTTGTCCTCTTCGCAAGAGGTTAGTGCCATTGCGCCCAGCAGTGCAACGCTCAATAAGTGATAAACCTTTTTCATAACTATATAAAAGTTTGTTCGATTAAATATCTTTATTTCAACAACCATTAATACATTGGTTTGTTACGCGTTGGAGTACCACTTCCAAAATAGTCGTAGGTTGGCTTCTTATAGAAACGTATCCAGTCGATTTCCATACGTGGCGTATCATTGCTAGACTTACTTTCCTGATAAGAAATATGCTTAAAGTCGTTTGCCCAACTACCATCTTTAGCAGCCTGTTCTGCCGCAGCGTCACCAAGCGCCCATTCATTACATCCGGCAAATGTCAATAGTAAATGTAACCCTTCCGTATTGTATTTGTCCGTAAACGGCCAATGTGTAGACGAGTTCCATGAAGCCGTTCCATTAGCTATTCCGGTATAGCTGCCGTCAGTCCTCATGCGTACATTCTCTTTACCATTAATACCTAAAGCAATCTCGTTATTATCTCTCCATTCCATCCAATAGATATCGAATTCATCCATATCCGATATTATCAACTGTCCTGAAGACGGTTTATACTTATCACCGGATGAAGTGGATATATCATTCCAGTGGAAAGTCTGCCAAGCGCCATTCGGATTCGCATTGGTAGCCGGATTTTCCAGAAGATCAACCTCACCATAGGTAGACCATTGCACACCTCTGATATTTCCTTGGAACCAGACTGCCGAGTTGAAAGAGTGTTTCTTTCCACGCACACGGATTCTAACTTCCACACGAGTGCCCGGCAAAATGCGTACATTGCTGGATTCCCAAGAATCAGCACCCGTAGGCACACCATCAAACTTACTTGCATAGAGGGAGGAAACTCCAAAATCTCTTGTTCCCGTAATTTCCCCTGTCACACTGATTCCCGGATCATACGCACACCACATTTTCAAATATCCATCTTGAGTCATCGTTGCATATTTCTCATTTACAACCGCTTGTACTTTCTGTGTGTTAGCCACATTCTGTGCCGCCATAAAACGTGGAGGACGATTACCATACTGATTGGGGAGTCCGGTACCTTCTGTCAAAGCATCAATCGGATGGAACTCATAAGAATTCAGGAATGTCCATCCTTCAGCAGCTAACGCTTCATTCGGATGCGGATCACCCTCCTTTATCAATAGTGCTGACGCAGCTCTGACCTCATCCCATTTTTCTACAGCCTTTTTATTGCTGGCTGATACAAATATCTGATCCGGATCTGTATAAACCCATTGCTCATTGGTTAACTCGGTGCCCGGAGTCAAACCTGCATCCGTATCAGTAACCTTAATTTCCAACTCGTCCCCATATACCGGATGAATTTCAGAATCGGTAGCAAAAGACATAGACACAGAAGTGAAAGTATTCGGTCCTTTCTCTCCTTTCACCCATATAAGTTCAGATTCAGCTGTTTTATACCCGGCTTTCACCACCAATTCGCTCGGCAGATTCTCATATTTATCCGCATCTTCACCCGCATCAATATGAACGACTACATCTTCCTTAGCTGACGCTCCTACCGTAGCGACCAGAATAAATGAGCCATACTCTTTCACCGTATTGTCCGAATTGTTCTTCAATGACAAGATGGTGTAGTGTTTATCAGATACCACAATCGGACGTTCAGCCGCATTGATCTTGTATCCTCTGACATAAGCGGTGATAGTACCCGATATAGGATATTTAGCCAGATCGTTCTTTACCTTAAATTCGGTAAATCCCTGTTTCTCACCTTTCTTCATAAAAAGATGACCGGCAAAGCCTTCAAAGACATCAGATACAGGGACATCCTTTCCTTCTACATTCTTACCTGCAAAAGTCAGAACAACGTCTATATCTTCTTCGAGTGCCAACTGATTGTCTTGCTGATCTACCTTCACAGTAAAGGTCACATTATCTCCGATAGCAGCACTTTGAGTACTGATTTCGGCCACCAGATTCCGGGCTTCTCCGATAGAGATAACCGTCTCGGTGTCATTACAGCCTGTCATTACAAGGATAAACAGGCAAATTGGTAATAATCTATAGAAATATTTCTTCATAATCTATCCTATTATATCATTATTAATGATTACCATTTCGGGTTTTGTTTCAACTTTTTGTTCAATTCCAATTCTGAAGGAGGGATCGGTAACAGATAATCCCTATCTGCATGGAATTGATATCCGCTTGGCAGAGTCCCGGCCATCGGATCCGCCCATTTGTTATCATCAAGGGTCAGACGCTCTCTGATTCTTTTCTGATTATCCGGACTGTAAGATTTGAATAAAATAGATTCATCACCTACATAAGCACCTTTACCACGCTTTCCAACAATCAGTTTATCGGCTTTCCAACGCATGAGATCATCCAGCCGGAAACCTTGCAAAGCAAGTTCAGAACGGCGTTCACGACGGATTTCCTGTAAAACAGGAGTCAATGTATAACCGAAATCGGTGAAATTAGCATCCTTTGCCGGTGCCAGATATTTCACTCCTGCACGTTCACGAAGCGCTTTCAATGTCTTATTCGCTATATCATCGCTCCACATTTCCAGTTCAGCAGCAGCTTCTGCATAAGCCAAAAGACCTTCGGCATAACGAATAATAGGTAAAGCAGTCTCACCATTACCACTTACAAAGGTGGTATCTATTCCCAAACGGATGTGATAACCCGTCAAAGAACGTGTGTTTCCATCTCCTGCCAATTTAGGAGGACTAATAGTATTCTTCTTCTCATCCGTATATTCTTCCAGATGCATTGGGGTCGCAGTAGTGGCAGAAGCAAATTTGGCACCTTCATTCATCACCGTTTGAATCAATCTAGGGTCACGGCCTTCAAATGTTTCCTTAAAATCCTTAAATTTCTCATTTGTCGGATCAATAAATGTTCCATCGGCATTCAGATAATTATCCACCAGGCTTTGAGTAATTCCGGCAGCTCCTTCCGAGTCGACAACACCTGCCTTCAGATTACCGTTGACATCATGAAAGACTCCTTCATCACTCGAATATTTCCTCCACAATAGCACTTCGCCCATTCCTGACAAATCTTTGCTATTGAACAATGCCGCAAAAGCATCTCCCGGATTTTGCCCGGTTTTATACAGATCAATGCCACAACCGAACAGTTCATTTCCCCAGTTAATAACTTCACCCAAGAAATAATTTGATTCGTTAGTGGAAGATGCAAAATCATCGCTGCTGTGATACTTTTCCCAAGTTCCTTCATACAACGCCACATTCATTGCCAAAACCATGGCAGCTTCTTTATTGATACGAATTCCGGAATATTTACCGCGCGAATGCAACAGATTCTTCGCCTCAACCAAATCACTCAAAATAAATCGGGCTACCTCATTACGTGTCTTTGCGGGAATCTGTAATCCTGCGATTGTCGCATTCTCATCCCAAAAAGCATCCATTACCGGAATAGAACCGAATTTCTTCAATAAATCGAAATGCCAATAGGCACGTAAAAAGTAAGCCTCCCCTTTCAACGACAGTACATCTTCGTTTTCCTGTGCTTCGGGTACTTTATAATTATGGAAAAAATAGTTCACTTTACGCAGGTTCTGATAACCAGTCTGCCAATCGGAAGCTCCGCTAAACTGGTTATTCTGTCCATGCAAACGGGCATCATACTTTTCTGCAATAATATTGTCACTATTCTTTTCTTCACTGCGAACTCCCAAACCGAACTTACTAAAAGACGGCAACGTCATATATAGTCCGTTAATATAGTTTTCGACCTGTATAGCACCTGTCAGAAAATTACCGGCTTCCGGCTTGGTTATCGGTTCCCTATCCAGAAAATCAGAACAGGATGAAAATGGTAATATTGAAGCGGCTACAAAAGCCATTATATATATTCTTTTCATATCTTATGGTTTAAAAGGTAAATTCAATACCAAATACGTAGTTTTTATTCAACGGATATACCTTTCCGTTACCATTTTGCTTCATTGGGGAAGTCAATCCCGGAGCAGTTTCGTTACTACCCCCAGCCCATGTATTTACCTGATTCAAGGTTTCAGGATCGAATACGTCCGGCAAATTGTCAATCGTGAAGAGATTATCACAAGTGAAATACACTTTCAAGTTCTCCAATCCCATCTTCTTAACCAGTTTAGGCTGGAAGTTATAAGAAATCATCAAGTTTTTGAGTCGCATATAAGCTGCGTTCAATAAATAACGTGAAGTGTTGTAACCTACGTTCGCATTATATTCAGGACTGTCGGGTTTTGTCAGACGCGGCAGGTAAGCCCCCGGGTTGTACACATTATAATAATCCAAATGTTCTTTAAAGAAGTTGGAATCACCGCTAAACAGATAAGTACTTGCAGCCATCGGGAAATCACGTTTCATGACTCCCTGGAACAATGCGGAAACTTCAAAACCTTTATAACCGGCATGTAAGTTCAGACCGAAGGAGTAACGAGGAGTCGTATTACCGATAATTTTCAAATCACCGTGATCTTTCAATGTACCCGAACCCGGATCAATTTTACCATCACCGTTCGAATCGATATATTTCAAATCACCACGTTGCCAATCCTTATTCGGTTTGAAGAAAGACATGTCTACTCCTCTCAGATATTCATCCACTTCCTGGTTGGTGAGAAACAGATCATTTGCTTCATATCCCCAGATTTCACCTAAATCCATTCCCTGGTAATAACCTTTGTTACGAACCAGACCGGTGTGGTTGTTATAAATCAATCCTTCCGGATTATTGTATTTGGTTACCACTGCTTTGTAGTCAAAGATATTGAAACCGATTCCATAACTGAAACCATTCTTCAGCTGGTCAGACCAGTTAACCGACAATTCCCATCCACGGTTACGTAGCGTTGCATTATTTACTTTAGCACGTTGGTCAACAGCAATACCGCCAATATCAGGAATTGCTTCAGCCGGGCCAATCATGTCTTTGGTCGTACGTTGGTAAATATCCGCCGTAATCGTCAAACGATTGTTAAGCAAAGTCAGGTCGAAACCTAAGTTGGCATTATCCACTTTTTCCCATGTAATGTACGGGCTTACCATAGAAGGTGTTAAAGCGACTGTACCACGTACCGGAGTAGCCGAAGTGACACCGGAAAGCAACCATGCATTTGAATAGTCCGGTCTCAATGTCATGAAGACCGGAAAGCAACCATGCATTTGAATAGTCCGGTCTCAATGTCATGAAGTTCAGATAATCATATAGTCCGGCTCCATTCTGATTGCCTAAACGTCCGTAAGACAAACGCACTTTCAACTGTGAAACAGGCAAGCTCCATTGCTTGAAGTAGTCGGTACGGGCAATGTCATAACCGGCAGAGAAAGAAGGGAAAAATCCCCAACGATTGCCGGAAGCGAAACGTGACGAACCATCATAACGTCCGCTAAATTCCAGAAAATAGACATTCTGGTAGTTCCAGTTCAAACGGGTATAGAATCCCATGGTTGCCCAATGGTCACGCGCTTCACTATTATAGGCTTTTCCGTTTGCATTGTCAAAAGAGAATGTATCATCGCTCATCACTCCGTCTTTATACGCATACATGCTTGAGTTTTGCTGCACTTCCATCTGGAAACCGGCCATTGCCTTAAAGAAATGGTCACCCCATTGATTCGTATATGAAGACGACACACTGGGAGACAAATAATAGTTGAATTGATTTCCACGAGTCATTGATCCCCACAAAGAATTCGAATATTCGATACCGGGATAAGAATATCCCTGCCGGGGAGCGGTAACATTCTCTATGGTTCCGTCGGGCCGTGTGGTACGGGGCTGCTTCTGCAAGAATTCATCATTCTGCACATCAAAACGAACTTTCATCTCTCCGATAATGTCCCAGCCTTTCAGAGGCGTAACAGTAGCTGCAAAAGTCATGGCATCAGAAATGCGGTTCTGCGAATAGCCCACATTGTCCAGATACAAAGCTTCATTCCATGAAGGAAGATTATAAAGCCCGGAAATAGGAACTTCAGTCACCATATTAGGCTGCGAACGAGCTATCTGATGATAAAGAATAGACATATCGGGGAGCGGGCGGGAAATCAGATTCAACGTGATATTGTTATTGAAGTTAAACTTCAACCAGTCATTCGGCTTGATCTGAAATTTGGTATTCACGTTGTATTTATCCAGAGAGTCTTCTACACGATCCAGCAAACCACCCTGGTAAGTATAACCCAGACCGACATAATAAGTCACTTTGTCCGATCCACCGGAGATACTTAGATTGTGTGAATGACGCAAAGATTTGTTTTTATAGAAATAATCAAACCAGTCGGTATTGGCATACTGCGATTCACCGCCACGCCAACCGGTATTCTCCTGATTGGCGGTAATACCGAGCAGACCTTCACCATAGGGGTTCTGCAAAAACTGATTCATCAAATCAATAGTCTCCTGTGAGAAGTATGGAGACTCACCAATTGCCGAACGGTACGCATTTTTATAATTGGCAAACTCTACAGAGTTCATCATCTCGGGCATGTTGATAGGTGCACTCATACCCACAGAACCGCGATAAGTCACCCGGGCTTTATCCTGTTTACCGCTCTTGGTCGTTACTAACACCACACCATACGCAGCACGAGCACCATACACGGCTGCTGCAGAAGCATCTTTCAATACACTGATACTTTCTATATCGGCAGGATTTACATTCTGCAAGCTCTGTTCCACACCATCCACCAATACATAAGGCTCTCCACCATTAATAGAACCGATACCGCGAATATTAAATTTGATTTCTCCGCCAACTTCACCACCGGTACCGCTTTCAGAAGCATCCGAAGCAAAGTTCAAACCAGCCACATTACCTTGTAAGGCGCTGGTTACATCCGTCACAGGACGGGTAGCGATTGCATCCGCATTAACTGTTGCTACAGCCGCTGTAATAGTATTACGTTTCTGTGTTCCCATACCGACTACCACCACTTCATCTAAAGTTTTGGAGTCTTCCTTCATCACGAACCGATTTCCTGTTAGCTTAGTGATTTTCACTTCCAAAGGAGCATAGCCCACATAGCTGACAGTTATCGTTGTACCTACTTTACCGTTAATTTTAAAGTTTCCATCCAAATCGGTAATGGTACCATCAGTAGAACCTTTCACCATAACGGTTGCTCCGATTACGGACTCGCCACGTTCGTCTACCACCTTACCAGTGATAGTGCCCTGTTGAGCAAAGAGCTCCACAGGGAAGAACAGTAAAAGCATTGAAAAGAGACACACCAGTTGCATCCTAATCTGCATTTTCTTCATAACATTATATTAAAGTTAATACTAAAAGTTTTTTTGAGTTCCATTTGCCAATAGCCCACACTATCCGGCATTGAAATACACCACAAAAATAGATTGATTGGCAGAATGGCGAGTTCATAAAATCGCCAAAATGTTTCCAAAAACATCCATATTCCGTTTTTGAACGTCTTTGTGGCGGTTTTTGGAAATATTTCTTTTGTTTTAGCGGAATTAATCATACTTTTGTTTCACTAATCTCCCCTTAATAATCTTGACTGATGAAAAAAAGTATTTGGATAAAACACTTTTTCTGCTTACTGGCTTTTCTTATCGTAGGCACATTTCCAGCAATAAGTATAGGTAACCATTACGACTTTAAACTGATTGGTTCCCAAAACGGAATGCCGTCTATCATCAGCTGTATCTATACCGAACAAAAGGGATTCATCTGGATCGGTACTCCGACAGGACTAATCAGATTTGATGGAACGGAACTCAAAAAGTACACCGCACAACCTGATAATGAAAATTCCCTGCCTAACGACAGTATCCTGCAAATTATTGAAGATAATCAGCAGACAACCTGGATACTGACCACCACAGGAATCGCCCGTTATTCTCTTATTCACGACAACTTCTTTATAGATCGGAAGAGCGTCGTGTAGGGAAA
>OIUO01000318.1_pt1 | contig 13230 bp, 8 predicted proteins | sample 1586981 | NCBI WGS metagenome assembly OIUO01 (sample SAMN02674970, study PRJEB24791) | human gut metagenome, SKBSTL043 | isolation source: stool | host: Homo sapiens | place: USA
ATCATACAGGGATGTTTGGGCTTTACGGAAAAACGATTGATTATTCTACCGGTTATTACGGTATTGGGATGTTAAGTAAATATCCATATATTTCTGTTCAAAAGATAATGCTGCCCCATCCGGTCAAAGAGCATGAGAGACGGGCCATGCTGGAGGGATTATTCGAAATGGGTAATGATACCATTGTTTTTACCTCTACGCATCTGGACGTCAACTCTCAAGAAACAAGGGCGGAGCAAATAAAATTTATTACCGGGCATTTCAAAAATTATAAATATCCTGTAATTTTGGGAGGTGATTTCAACGCGCGTCATTACTCCGAGGCAATACGTGGTATGGATAGCTGGTTTGCTGCAAGCAACGATGATTTTGGAATGCCGGCATGGAAACCTGTGATTAAGATTGATTACTTGTTTGCTTACCCGCAAAAAGGATGGCGTGTGATTAGCACACAAACTGTTCAGTCGCTTTTGTCAGACCATTTACCGATTATTACGGAACTGGAATATGTGAAAGAAGCATCGAAGAAAAAATATTGATACTCACTTATAACATTTATGATTTTCTATGATACATACAATAATCAAGTATTTACTGATTTCAATAACGCTTTTTTTCTGCTCATGTCACAAGCCTAAGACGGATATTATCACCCCCGCCAAACAGTTAATAGAACGTCAGATTGGGGAAAGAGCACAGTCTATCCACTTTGAATATATCGAACCATCCGACGGTAAAGATATATTCGAAGTGATAGCAAGCGACGGCCGGCTTACCCTAAGGGGAAGCAGCTCCGTTGCTATCTGTTACGCTTTTCATACGTACATGAAAGAGGCCTGCAAGAGTATGAAAACATGGAGCGGTGAACACATAACGTCGGTGATGCCGTGGCCCGATTATGAATTGTATGAACAGGTGTCCCCTTATGAGTTGCGCTATTTCCTTAATGTTTGTACATTCGGCTACACTACTCCTTACTGGGACTGGGAGCGTTGGGAAAAGGAAATTGACAGGATGGCTCTTTATGGTGTAAATATGCCCTTGGCTACCGTGGCCAGCGAAGCCATTGCGGAACGGGTATGGCTGCGTATGGGATTGAACAAAGAAGAAATCCGTGAGTTTTTCACTGCCCCTGCACACCTTCCCTGGCATCGCATGGGCAATCTGAACAAGTGGGACGGTCCCTTATCTGATGCATGGCAACAGAACCAAATCGCTTTGCAGCATCAAATCCTGACCCGTATGCGCGAGTTGGGTATGCAGCCCATAACACCTGCGTTTGCAGGTTTCGTGCCGGAAGGATTCGTGCAGAAACATCCCGACACACAATTCCGGCACATGCGGTGGGGTGGTTTTGATGAAGAGTACAACGCCTATGTATTGCCACCGGATTCACCTTTTTTCGAAGAGATAGGCAAACTGTTTGTCGAAGAGTGGGAAAAAGAGTTTGGAGAAAATACGTATTATCTCTCGGATAGTTTTAATGAGATGGAGCTGCCTATCGATAAGGAAGATAAAGAAGCGAAATATAAGTTATTGGCCGAGTATGGAGAAACGATCTATAAATCAATTGCAGCCGGAAACCCGGATGCCGTTTGGGTTACACAGGGATGGACATTCGGATATCAACATTCATTCTGGGATAAAGAATCGCTTAAAGCCTTGTTAAGCAATGTACCTGATGATAAAATGATTATCATTGATTTGGGCAATGATTATCCGAAATGGGTATGGAACACCGAGCAAACATGGAAAGTACATGATGGATTTTACGGAAAGAAATGGATATTCAGCTATGTACCCAACTTTGGTGGGAAAAACACCATGACAGGAGACTTGGACATGTATGCTAGTTCCTCGGTCAAAGCGTTACGTGCCGCAAATAAAGGTAACTTGATTGGGTTCGGTTCTGCCCCTGAAGGACTCGAAAACAATGAGGTTGTTTACGAACTGTTAGCCGATATGGGATGGTCATCAGATAGTATCGACCTGGACGATTGGATGAAGATATACTGCGAGGCCCGTTATGGAGGATATCCCGATGCCATGGAGGAAGCTTGGAAACTTTTTCGGAAAACAGCATATAGTTCTTTATATTCATACCCCCGTTTTACCTGGCAAACCGTAATACCCGATCAACGGCGGATCAGTAAAATCGACCTTAGTGATGATTACTTGCAGGCTATACGTTTGTATGCTAGTTGCGCTGACGAACTGAAAAGCTCTGAATTATACAGAAACGACCTCATAGAGTTTGTTTCGTATTATGTAGCGGCTAAAGCTGAAAATTTTTATAAGCAGGCCTTGAAAGATGATTCGGAGAATCGTGTTCTCGCAGCGCAACGTAATCTGCAACAAACTGTTGATTTGTTGATGGACGTTGACAGGCTGTTGGCCTCTCATCCTTTATATCGATTAGAAGAATGGGTGGAACTTGCGCGCAATAGCGGAACAACTCTTCAGGAAAAAGATGCTTATGAAGCAAATGCCAAACGCTTGATTACAAGTTGGGGGGGAATTCAGGAGGATTATGCTGCCCGTTTCTGGAGCGGGCTGATTAAAGACTACTATATCCCTCGTATACAGCTCTATTTCACAAAAGACCGGAATAAAATCCGAGAATGGGAGGAGCAATGGATTACATCTCCCTGGAGCAACAGTACGACTCCGTTTGATGACCCGGTCAAGGCTGCATTGAATTTAATAGAGAAAACAAATAAGTGATAGCTTTTATGAAAAAGATTGTATTGGCATTCGACTCGTTTAAAGGTTCGGTTGGTTCTTTCGAGATAGCGAAAGCTGCCGAAAAAGCGATTCAGGAGGAATTACCCGACTGTCAGATTATACGTTTCCCCATAGCTGATGGCGGCGAAGGGACTACAGAAGCTCTATGCTCTGCCCTTCATGCTCAAACGGTGTCATGTCGGGTGCATGATCCATTCATGAAGCCAATTGAAGTATCGTATGGCATCGTAAACAATGGTGCGATGGCTATTATCGAAATGGCCTCGGCCTGCGGTCTGCCATTGATTGATTCAAATCGAAGAAATCCCATGAAGACTACGACTTATGGAGTTGGAGAAATGGTTGCTGACGCATTAAAACGCGGGTGTCGGGAATTCATTATCGGGATCGGCGGAAGTGCTACGAATGATGCGGGAATAGGTATGCTGAAGGCTTTAGGTGCACGCTTTTTAGATAGCGGAAACGATGAGTTGGAGCCTGTCGGCGAAAATCTGATAAAAGTTCATCAAATAGATATTTCCCAATTAAATCCGGCATTGAAGGAAAGTAAATTTACGATTGCCTGTGATGTTAGTAACCCATTTTTTGGAGAAGAGGGTGCGGCCTATGTATATGCTCCCCAAAAAGGGGCAACTATGTTGCAAGTGATAGAGTTGGACAATGGGTTGCGGCATTATGCACAGGTGATAAAGGAATATACAAATATGGATATATCCCAGCTTCCCGGTGCTGGAGCAGCTGGAGGAATGGGAGGCGGCTTGCTTCCGTTTTTGAATGCAGAATTGCAATCCGGAATAGAAGTTATATTGAAAACGCTTCGTTTCGAAGAGGTCGTCCGACAGGCAGACCTGATACTGACCGGAGAGGGGAAACTGGATCGCCAGACTGGTATGGGAAAGGCGCTGGACGGAATTTTACGTGTCGGTGAGAAATGTCAGGTTCCGGTGATAGCGTTGGGGGGAGCGGTCGAAGCCACCGAAGCGCTTAATAGGATGGGGTTTACTGCCGTACTGCCTATTCAACCTTTTCCGGTAACACTTGAAGAGGCGATGCAACCGGAGTTTACGAAAGAAAACATAGAGAGAACGGTGCGACAGGTGGTGAGAATCATAAAACAATTTACTAAATAATACTCAATGACAGCGATAGGCGCATTAATCGGGCTTTCATTATCCATACTGTTAATCATAAGAAAGCTTTCTCCGACATACAGTCTGATTATCGGAGCGATAGTCGGAGGGTTGTTGGGAGGACTATCTTTAAATGAGACTGTTACGGTGATGACCGAAGGGGTGAAAGAGGTCACCCCGGCGGTATTGCGGATTCTGACAGCCGGAGTCTTGTCAGGCATATTAATACAAACCGGGGCTACCACGGTCATCTCCAATGCGATTATAAACAAAATGGGTGAAAAACGGGTATTTATGGCATTGGCACTCGCAACGATGTTGCTTTGTACGGTAGGCGTCTTTATTGATGTGGCTGTGATAACCGTTGCGCCGGTGGCTCTTTCGATAGGCAAGCGTCTAAACCTGTCTCCATCTGTATTGCTTATTGCTATGATCGGAGGAGGTAAGTGTGGAAATATCATATCACCTAACCCGAACACCATTATAGCAGCCGGAAATTTTAATGCAGATCTATCGGCTGTAATGTTTGCCAATATTTTGCCGGCAGTGATCGGTCTGTTTTTCACTGTTTTCGTTATTGTCCATCTAATGCCTCAATCGGTAAAAAACAAAAAAACGATGATGCAAACAGAGGATAAAGAGGAAGAGAGAAATCTGCCCTCGTTAAGAACCAGTCTGATTGCTCCTGTTGTTACGATTGTTTTATTGGCATTACGTCCTGCGGCAGGAATCAATATTGATCCTTTGATAGCTTTGCCGGTAGGTGGTTTATGTGGTGCTATCTGTATGAAACAATGGAAAAATATTCTTCCCAGTATAGAATATGGACTGCAAAAGATGTCTGTGGTAGCTATTCTGTTGATAGGAACCGGAACTATTGCCGGTATCATAAAGAACTCTTCTTTGAAAGATTGGATTCTTACAGGATTAGATCATGCTCATATGAGTGATGCATTGATTGCTCCTATATCAGGCGCATTGATGTCAGCGGCTACCGCATCGACAACAGCCGGAGCGACACTGGCTTCTTCTTCGTTCGCTGAAACGATATTGGCTATAGGTATTTCTGCAGTTTGGGGAGCGGCTATGATTAATTCCGGAGCTACAGTTCTTGACCATTTGCCACATGGTTCGTTCTTTCATGCGACAGGAGGCGTATGCGAACTCAATTTTAAGGAACGTCTGAAGCTGATACCTTATGAATCGCTTATAGGGATAGTGTTAGCTGCCGGAACGACTATTTTATATATAATAAGTAATTAAAAGAATCAAATATTATGAATCCGAACAAACGGTTACTTTCGCTTGATGTACTTCGGGGTATTACTGTTGCCGGGATGATCTTGGTCAACAATACAGGAAAGTGCGGGTATAACTTTGCCGCTTTTGCACATGCCAAGTGGGATGGCTTTTCGCCGGCCGATCTGGTATTTCCGATGTTTATGTTCCTGATGGGTATTTCGACCTACATCTCCTTGTGTAAGTATAACTTCCAGTGTCGACCGGCCATTGCGAAAATCATAAAAAGAAGTCTCTTATTAATATTTATAGGTCTGGTTATGGAGTGGTTCATTACATCAATCGATAGTGGTAACTATTTTGATTTGAGTCAGCTCCGGTTGATGGGAGTTATGCAACGGCTTGGGATTTGTTATGGTATTACAGCCTTATTGGCCGTAACAATACCGCATAAGCGTTTTATGCCATTAGCTATTATCTTGCTGGTTGTCTACTTTATTTTTCAGTTATTTGGAAACGGATTTGAAAAAAGTGTGGATAATATCGTCGGCATGATTGATTCGGCTATTTTAGGGGCTAACCACATGTATCTTCAGGGCCGCCAGTTTGTCGATCCCGAGGGGATACTTAGCACGATTCCCGCTGTGTCTCAAGTGATGATCGGTTTTGTTTGCGGAAAGATAATCATTGACATTAAAGACAATGACCGCCGGATGCTGAATCTATTTCTTATAGGTACCACGCTGTTGTTTGTCGGCTATTTGTTAAGCTATGCCTGTCCTTTGAACAAACGTTTGTGGTCTCCTTCGTTCGTTTTGCTCACTTGTGGGATTGCGGCATTGTCATTGGCATTGTTGCTCTATATCATTGATGTGAAGCAGAATAAAAAGTGGTTTTCGTTTTTCGAAGCATTTGGAGCGAATCCGCTTGTAATTTATGTGTTTAGTTGCATAGCCGGAGGATTGCTTGTGCATTGGCATATCCATACGGCTGTATTCAATAATTTGCTTAACCCGTTATTCGGAAATTATTTCGGTTCATTTATGTACGGTGTATTTTTCCTGTTGTTCAATGGGCTGTTGGGATATATTTTGTTAAAAAGAAAAATCTATATAAAATTATAAATCAGAATGAAAAGAAAAAGTGTATACACGTGTCTGGTTATGCTGCTTATGTCGTTGGCTCTTCAGGCTAAAGACAAAGACGTAGCTGTTGCGGAAGCATTATTGAAACGTTTGCTGCCGTCATACATCGAGAGTTTTCAGTTTCAAAAGTTAAAAGGAGAGAAAGACTGCTTTACGATAGAGTCCGTAAAAGATAAAATTGTAATCGGTGGAAACAACGCCAATTCAATGGCGATGGGACTGAACCATTACTTGAAATATTACTGTCTCACTACAGTGTCATGGTATGCGGATATAGCCGTTGAAATTCCTGAAGAATTGCCGATGGTTGGTGAGAAGGTGGTTTCGGAAGCGCGAGTGGATACTCGTTTTTTCCTGAATTACTGCACGTATGGTTACACGATGCCTTGGTGGCAATGGAAGGAATGGGAGCGCTTTATTGACTGGATGGCCCTTAATGGTATAAATATGCCTTTGGCAATTACCGGACAAGAAGCCGTGTGGCATAAAGTCTGGTCGAAAATGGGAATGTCGGACATCGAAATACGCTCTTACTTCACGGGACCGCCGTATCTGCCCTGGCATCGGATGGCTAACATAGATCGTTGGAACGGTCCGTTGCCGATGGAATGGCTGGAACATCAGGTAAGCTTGCAGAAAAAAATACTCGCACGTGAGCGTGAATTGAATATGAAGCCTGTATTACCGGCCTTTGCCGGACATGTCCCTGCCGATTTAAAACGGATTTATCCCGAGGCCGATATTCAACATTTGGGCAAATGGGCCGGCTTTGCTGATGCATATCGTTGTAATTTTCTGAACCCTAACGATGCTTTGTTTGCGAAAATTCAGAAGCTATTTCTTGATGAACAAAAAAAACTTTTCGGAACCGATCATATTTATGGTTTAGATCCTTTCAACGAGGTTGACCCGCCCAGTTTCGAACCCGAATACTTGCGGAAGATAGCATCGGATATGTACGCTACATTGACGGCTGCCGATCCCAAAGCCCAATGGATGCAAATGACGTGGATGTTTTATTTTGATAAAGATAAATGGACTTCCGAGCGAATGAAGGCTTTGCTGACAGGAGTGCCACAGAATAAAATGATATTACTGGATTATCATTGTGAAAATGTTGAATTATGGAAAAGAACAGAGCATTTTCATGATCAGCCCTATATTTGGTGTTATCTGGGCAATTTCGGGGGAAACACGACTTTGACAGGTAACGTCAAAGAAAGTGGCGCACGACTTGAGAATGCTCTCATTAACGGTGGAGGCAACCTTAAAGGAATCGGCTCTACGCTGGAAGGGTTGGATGTGATGCAGTTTCCCTACGAATACATTCTTGAGAAAGCATGGAACCTGAATGTAGATGATAATAAATGGATTGAATGTCTGGCTGACAGGCATGTGGGATGCGTGTCGCAGCCTGTGCGCGATGCTTGGAAACGATTATTCAATGACATTTATGCACAAGTGCCGCGCACGTTGGGTACTTTACCCGGGTATCGCCCTGCATTGAATAAGAACAGTGAAAAACGGACAAGTAATGTGTATAGCAATGTTGAACTACTAGAGGTTTGGAGAAAACTGAACGAAGCACCTTCTGACCGGAGAGATGCTTTTCGCCTGGATTTGATAACTGTAGGCAGACAGGTGCTTGGAAACTACTTTCTTGATGTGAAAATGGAGTTTGACAGGATGGTTGAAGCTAAAGATTATCAGGCTTTGAAAGCTTGCGGCGAGAAAATGAAAGAGATCTTGAATGATTTGGATAAGCTGAATGCCTTTCATCCTTATTGTTCGCTGGATAAATGGATTGATGATGCGCGGAAGATGGGAGATTCTCCCCAGTTGAAAGACTATTATGAAAAGAATGCTCGCAACTTGATTACTACTTGGGGGGGAAGCCTGAACGATTATGCCAGTCGTTCGTGGGCAGGACTGATAAGTGATTATTATGCAAAGCGCTGGGAGGTGTATATCGATACATTCATCAAAGCGGTCGGGGAAGGTGTAGAGGTGGATCAGAAGCAACTTGAAGATGAATTAAAAGAAATAGAAGAAGGTTGGGTAAATGCAACTGATCGGAAGGATACTCGAAAAGATGTTCATTCAACAACTGACGGATTATTATCATTCTCCACCTTTTTATTCAGCAAATATCAAAGACTGGTGAAATAAATAAGAGGCCTGTTTCATTTGTTGCTCGCGAATCATGCTATATCAGAAAGAATTAATATATTTGAAAATAAGGACTTGATATAATAAGCTTTTTATTTTCATATTTAAAATGATTAAGATGTCCCAGAAATACTCACAGGATGAAGCCCAAGCTTTGGTTAAGGCTCTGAAAGAGGGGAACCAGCTGGCATTTAGTATTGTATACAAGACGTATGCGGCGCAGACCTTTTCTTTGGCATTTAAATATTTGCTGAATAAGGAACTGGCTGAAGATGCCGTGCAGAACTTATTCTTAAAACTCTGGCTGAAAAAAGAAGAGATCGACGAAACAAAACCTATAAACAGATACCTTTTTACGATGCTGAAGAACGATCTGCTCAATACGTTGAGAGACTCAAAGAAAAATATCTATTTACTTGAGGATTGCCTTTCAATGGTTTTGGAATTGGAAGACAATTCTCAAAACGAAAACCTTAAACAAGAACAAATGAACATCATACAGCAAGCTCTTGAGCAACTTTCGCCGCAACGCCGCAAGGTTTTTGAAATGAAAGTTTCGGGAAAATACTCCAATCAGGAAATAGCCGATAAACTTAATCTTTCGATCAATACAATTAAATTTCAATATAGCCAATCTTTGAAGCAGATTCGCGCGACAGTGGGAGAGCTTAGCCTATTGTTGCTTTATTGTATGATGTAGTTTTATCACTTTTTGCTGATATGGAACGTTCTTTTGAATTAACACGGTTTAACGTAGTCTGTATAATACTTTTTTGTAACAGTGTGTATTACTAATAGATATTGAAATATGAAATCAAAAAAGAAACATACAAATCAGGACTTTGAAGTAGTTGACGGCATCGGGAAATATATGGATGACGACATTCAAAGGATAATAGAAGGCAAACAGCTCGAATTGGGCGACAGAGAATTGCCTCCTTTTGATGAATATCGCATTTATAAGAATATTCAGGAAGCCGTGATGCGGGAAGAAAAACGAAAGAACAGGAGAATAAGGATGCCATTGTTCTTTAAGTGGACGGTAGCTTGTGCAATTGTTTTGCTAGTGATAGGTGTAGGATATAATTTCTATCAAAGTCGTAGTGAGGCAAACCTTGTTTATCGGGAGGTCTGTGCTGTAAGGGGTGAGAAGCTACTCGTATTACTTCCTGATGGTAGCCGGGTGTGGTTAAATGCCGATTCTAAATTGACCTATCCGGAACAGTTTGCAAAATACAACAGGAATGTTACGTTGGAGGGAGAGGCTTATTTTGAAATAGCAGAAAACAAGAAATCCCCTTTTCAGGTGCTTGCCGAGAATGTGAAAATACAAGTGACGGGAACGTGTTTCAATGTAAAAGCATACGCTTCGGATAAAGTAATCAAAACTACACTCGACGAAGGAAGTATAAATATCGGGCATGTGCAAAGCCGCAGGCCTATGCAGCAAATGCTTCCCGGACAAACTGCAGTTTATGAGAAAAGGAGTAATGTAATAAAAATAAAAACTGATAGATATCACGATGATGCTTCGAGTTGGAAGAGTAACCGGCTTATTTTCAGAAATGCATCATTGAAAGAGGTACTTACAACACTCTCGCGTCATTTTGATATAGAGATTACAGTTAAAAACGAAAAGATTGCTTCGTTTACGTACGACTTCGTTTGTAAAGGGAACGATTTGAATTATGTGTTGGAGGTGATGCAATCCATAACACCGGTTAGCTTTAAAAAAATATCAGAATATACATATACCGTTGAATAAGTAAACTTAATCTAATAACAAAAACAAATTTATGAAAGCACTTTTAAAGCCCATTGTATGGGTATGCCTTTTCTTTTTTGCGTATCAAAGTACGTATGCGCAGGCTCTTAAAATAATGAGCTATAATTGCCGGATGTCCGGGGAAATGACTGGCTACTCGGTGAAGGAGTATGCTGTATTTATCAGGAAATACAATCCGGATGTTGTAATGTTGCAAGAGATAGATTACAACACAAAAAGGAACAAAAATCAGGATTTCACCACTCAACTGGCTGCGGAGTTGGGATTGTTTTCCGTATTTGGGAAAGCGATGGATACTGGTGGTGGAGAATATGGAGTAGCTATCCTTTCAAAATATCCTTTTGTTTATATCAATAACAAAACTTTTGAAGGTATAGACGGAGCCAAAGAACCCCGGACGCTATTATATGTAGATATTCAGGAGCCGGGAACTTCAGACGTAATCAGGATAGGAACGACTCACTTGGATCATTCGACGGACCTGATAAGGAGTGCAATGGCCGAACAGATTAATGAACGGATTGGTACGGGAGATACCCCGACACTGCTGGGGGGGAGATTTTAATGCCCGGACCGACTCTAATGTGATTTGTGAAGTCATGAAGAACTGGCAGAGAATCTGTGATGATACATTCACCTATCCCGCAGATCAGCCGACAATCAAGATTGATTATATATTCGGACTTCCACAGAATAAGTGGAAAGTGAAATCGTTTAAAGTTTTATCTAATCCGGAAGTTTCTGACCACAGGGCTTTGTTTGCTGAAGTTGAATTTGTAAAATGAATGAAATATGAAATCAAACTATCTATATCTGCTATTTATATGTGTCATCTCTTGCCTGTTCGTTTCGTGTAGTGATGAGGATAACAAGGGAGAAGATATTCCGGAATGGAACCGGTTCAGAACAACTAACGTGTTGGTTTATGCGCACTTGTCAGAGCAAAATTTATTTAGCTCTTGTAGTTATAAAGAGGTGGCGTCATCTATCAGAAACACTGTTCATTCAGTGGCATTGTTGGACAGGACGAACGCTGTCTATGGGCAAACTGCAATCATAAATACGGGTACGGAGACTGCTAGAGAGAGCAAGAAAGTGCCGGTGTTTGTACCTGTCAGCTATAGTAACGGAGAGAAAAAGATAATCGGCAGTACGGTTCTTTTTCCTTCTACTATTTCCGAAATGACACAATATGTAGTAAAAAACGATTGCAGATATCTTGAAACAAAAACAGAAGCAGTGAACGGAATAGATATGCTCTTCTGTTCTGTATCATTAAATAGTGAAGACCTGATAGCTCCGGCTGTCGACGTTTTCAAGAAAAAGGTAAACGAACAGACGGTTCTGGTAGGCACTGTTAAACGTGCGTTATTGCCTAATCTTGAGTCGGCAATTACTTCTAACTTAACTTCTGATACCTATTCTTTCGTAGAAGTGGAAAATAGAAATAGAGACTCCGAGTATTGTATATTTGTCCTGACTTCACACAAATGGGCTTTTAGGGGGGTAACCGAAACAAGTGTAAGCGGAGATTTACATTGTTTTCAATTACAAATCGAATCTTTAAAATAAAAAATGAACGGTCATGAAGCAATATATCAAAAATATAATGATCCTGATACTTGCCCTTCCATGGGGTTTGTTGTTGACAAATTGTAGTGATAGTGAGCCCGATTATTCGGACGACAACGCGTATCCGCCACCTACTGTAGAACTCACTTCTCCTTCTGAAATAGATGTGGTGGAGTATAACTCGACGGTGACTGTATCTGCCAGAAGTTTCTCTGCTGTGGGTATACATAGCATATATGCTACCTTGTTGAAGATGGATGAGAATGGAGAATATGAAGAGATAAACGCGACTGAACGTCAACGTTTAAAGATAGATACCTTGCAAACTGATATGACACTTGAATTTGACTTGAATGTCAAGGTTAACACGCGTGAAGCAGCCGGGATACTGGTAACATCAACGGACGTTTTGACAAAAACGGCACAAAAGGTAATACCTATTAAAAAGATAACCAAACTTCCATCCCAGATATTCACCGAACCATCAGATTTCCCAGTTTTAGTACCCGATGAAGAGGTTTCTCTGTCTGTAGTGATTCGTTCAGCTGTGGGCATTAAGTCTATAAAACATACATTGTGTAATAAAGTACTGGGTGACCTGAAGGAATATACGACTATTCCGGTATCAGGCAATCCGTTGGAAATGGAATTTATCCTGAAAACTGTCGTAGACAATAAAGAGACCAATGGAATCAAGATTGTGGTAGAAGATATAGAGGGGTTGAAAGAGGAAAAGATTATCAATATCGAAGGTCTTGAGGGTGTTGACAATAATGTTGCGCTTGTTTTCAACGATATCGAAATGGCACCCGAATGGGAACATTCAACAGAACCGGATCAACCTTATATTTTCTCCATAGAGGGAATAATGATACGGGGTGTGCAGAAACATGTATTAAGCTTGAAGGAAATTAAAGGATATGGTTCAAAGGCAAACAGTGTAGACTTTGCTTTCATCAATATATGGAGAAATCCGAGCTTTGTTGCTGTTAAAAACAGAGGTTTCTCTTATGTCAGTGCGTCAAGAATTAATGGAGGCCCGATAGGGAGAGCTTATGATGTGAATGACTGGATCAAACCGGCAGGTGTTGCTACCAACAAAACGCTGTTTACTCTTATCCCTGATGATAAGGTTGTTGACCTTGGAATTGATGCGATGATGGCAAATGCGGCTTCGGACGTCAAGACTTTTGAGGCGTTGAATGTATTGGAAAGTATAGCTAAAGGAGGTGCCGATATGTTAATGCAAAGAGTCAATGCGTCTGATGGATATCCGAATGATCCTTGTAGTTTGCAGATAAAAGACGGTTCTTATATTGCCTTTGTTACTGCGGCGGGCAAATACGGTGTCATTCATGTTATTGAAGCCGCAAACGATATGGATGCATTAGTTGCCGGAGGATGTAAAATAGCTACTCCTACAGGAGTGGTAGGAAGCCAGGGG
>OIUO01000323.1_pt1 | contig 13145 bp, 9 predicted proteins | sample 1586981 | NCBI WGS metagenome assembly OIUO01 (sample SAMN02674970, study PRJEB24791) | human gut metagenome, SKBSTL043 | isolation source: stool | host: Homo sapiens | place: USA
AGCGAAGGCATCGTCGAAGTCGGGATATATCAGGGCGACGAGTTTGTCGTGCTGCAATACAATCAAAGACTCCGATACGTAAGGCATGTTGTTCAGTTTGCTTTCAATCTCTTCAGGGTATATGTTCTGTCCGCTGGAGGTTAGAAGCATATTTTTGCTACGTCCGCGTACGGTGACGTAGCCGTCTGCATCCATTGTGGCAAGGTCGCCCGTATGCAGCCAGCCGTTGACATCGATGATTTGCGAGGTAGCCTCGGTATTCTTGTAGTATCCCAGCATAAGATTGGTTCCCCGGCAGATAATTTCGCCCGCTACATTTTGAGGATCGGGAGAGTCTATCTTCACCTCCATGCGGGTAGTGGCTTTTCCGCATGAGGCGAGTTTCAGGGTTTCCCAACGGCTGGAACAAATGATAGGGCCACATTCTGTCATACCGTAGGCAATGGTGTAGGGGAAGCCTATCTGCTTGAGGAAGCGTTCCACATCGGCATTGAAAGGAGCGCCGCCAATAATGATTTCGTCAAAATTACCGCCGAAAACATCCATTGCTTTCTTGCGCATATCGGCTTTTATCTTATCGTTGACGATAGGCATCCGTAACAGCAGCTTGCCTATCTTGTTGTCTATGAGTGGCAGGATGTTTTTCTTGATAATCTTCTCTACGATGAGCGGCACGCAGGATATGACGCGCGGCTTGATTTCGGAGAATGACTGCGCGATAATCTTTGGCGACGGCATGCGGGTGAGGAAATAAAGGTGTGCGCCTGCCGAGAAACCGTAAAGAAAATCGTAGACCATGCCGAAAACATGCCCCAGAGGGAGCATGGATACGATATGGTCGCCGGGACGTACGGGCAGCATTTCGTGGCAATAGGCTATATTGGACCATAAGCTGCGGTAGGGCAGCATCACGCCTTTGGAATAGCCGGTAGTGCCGGACGTATAATTGATAACCGCCAACTCTTCGGGCGACTGTTCTTTGCGGTAGCAGATATGTTCGGGACGGAAGTTCTTAGGATAGCGCGTGCCGTAGATGGCGTTGCGGTGTTCGAAAGCTTCCATGAGCCGTTCGTCCCGGCAGACAACTGGAGTAAAATCCGTCAGCAAGACAACTCCCATGAGCAACGGCATGGCTTCTTCGTTCAAGTTCTCCCAAGCCCGGTCGCCGACAAAAAGGAGTTTGGCTTCGGAGTGGTTGACGATATTATGTATGTTGTCTGCTTTGAATTCGTGAAGAATAGGAACGATTACAGCACCATAAGTCACTGTTGCCAGAAAGCAAACCGCCCAATGGGCGCTGTTACGACCGCATACGGCTATTTTATCACCGGGCTGGATGCCGGCGCTTTCCAATACGATATGAAATTTAGCGATCTTGCGGGCAACATCTTTATATTGTAGGGTTATTCCTTGATAGTCTGTCAGAGCGTTTCTGTCCCAGTTTTGTATGATGCTTTGTTCGATATAGTCGATGAACAGTTGTTCTTGTTCCATGCGTATATTTGCACACTTTAGTTAAAACTGCGCAAATATAGGGCTTATAGTGATGCAATGCAAGTGGTTTAAAGTTTTTTTCATGAGGGTATGTCAAATTTAAAATTCGCTTACTATTTGTTTTTTTAGGCATGGGATTACATAGGTTTCACGGAAAAAGAATAAAGAAAATCTGTGTTTTCCGTATAATTCCGTGCCTAAAAAACAAATAGTGCATTTTCTCCCTCTTATTTCCTATTCTTTGGTCTTTTCAGAAATAAGCAGCAGCTTGTCTCCCACATGAAGTTTCAGAGTGCCGTTGGGTATCAGGTATTCGTTGTCGCGCTTCACTATCATAACGAGAGTTCCCTGGGGCAGGTTCATGTCTTTGAGGGTATCGCCTTTCGCGTCGAGCATCTCCCGGGTGACGGTTACATCGCGCAGGTCGGAGTCGATATCTTCGGGCAGTTCCACTCCGAAGTCGTTACCTGTCTTTTCCATCGGGGTGGAAAGCCCCATGATGCGTGCTACTTTAGAGACGGTAGTACCTTGGATGACGAGTGAGAGGATGGTGATGAAGAACACGATGTTGAAGATTACATCTGCTCCCGGCACACCTGCCACTACCGGATAGGTGGCGAAGATAATGGGAACCGCGCCTCGCAACCCTACCCAGGACACAAACATTTTGGACTTCATATTGATACGTTTCCCGAACGGGAGCAGGCAGAGGAACACGCTGAGCGGACGTCCTATGACAATCATGAATACACCGATGAGCAATGCCACGACTGCCACTTCCAGCATTTCGTGCGGGTTCACCAGCAGACCGAGACAGAGGAACATGATAATCTGGAAAAGCCATGTCAGTCCATCCATAAACGTGTAAATCTCTTTGCGGTGCATGATTTTGTTGTTACCCACCATCATGCCGGCAATGTAGACGGCGAGGTATCCGTTGCCCTTCATCAGATCGGTAATGGAGAAGGTAAAGAATACGAACGACAACAGCAGAATGGGGTAGAGCGACTGGTTGTCTATATTCAGCCTGTTGAGCATAAGGATGGCCAGCTTGCCCAGCAGATAGCCGGCAGCAGCACCTACCACAAATTGTATCACGAAAGAGAAAGCTATCTGCGAAGCACCCATACCCGAGGACTGGATGAGCTGGATAAGTACGACAGTCAGCATATAGGCCATCGGGTCGTTGCTTCCGCTTTCCAACTCCAGCATGGGACGCAGATTGTGCTTCAGGTTCATCTTCTGCGAGCGCAGGATGGCGAATACCGATGCCGAGTCCGTAGACGACATGGTGGAAGCCAGCAGCAGGGAGGTGATGAGCGGCAGGTGGATATTGGTCCAGCTCATGCCCGACAGCCACCATATAAACAGTCCGGTAAACAGTGCCGTCAGCAGCACACCGAAAGTAGACAGTACAATACCGGGGGAGAGGATAGGCTTGATTTCGGTGAACTTGGTATCCATTCCGCCCGAAAACAGGATAATGCTCAAAGCCACCATACCGATGAACTGCGCTTCTTTGGCGTTGTGGAATTGCAATCCGAGTCCGTCGCTGCCGAAAAGCATGCCCACCACAAGAAAAAGTAACAAGGCGGGAACTCCGAAACGGTAACCGGTTTTGCCTACGATGATGCTGACAAAAAGTAAAATAGAACCTACAAGTAAAATGTTTTCAGCTGTAAATAGCATAAATAGTGTGTTATGAGTTTTATTAGAAAATGCTTTTTGTACCTTTGTGTACAAAGATATTCATTCTTGACAACAAAACCAAAACTTAATTGGTTCAATTAAATTTCAATACAAAAGTTGTCTCCTTTCCGGCTATCAGAGAGAGGCTTCCGCCGGATAAGCGCATGATTTGCCGGGAGATGCTCAGTCCGATGCCGCTTCCGTTTTCTTTGGTGGTGAAGAAAGGAATGAAAATATGCCCGGCAATGTCCGGGGGGATGGCAGGGCCGTTGTTGGATATTTCTATCAGTACGGCTTCGGCTTCGTTGCAGTAGGCGCGTATGTTGATATGTTTTTCCGTAGTCGCTGCGTTTGTTTCCGCTGTTGTTTCCGCATTTGTCCCCGTTGCTGCCGTAGCACCCGTTTCAAAAGCCTGTATGGCATTTTTCAGTAAGTTTATGATGACTTGCGAAATGAGATTTTCGTCGGCATAGAGTATCAAATCGTCGGGAACGATGGAAACATTGAACGTAACCGGGGTGTCGGGATATTGATGGCGCGCCAGTTCCGCCATACGGTTGATGAAGCCTTTGAGGTAGAACAGGGACGGTTCGGGAGTGGGGATGCGCGTAAACCTGCGGTAGGATTCTACGAAAGCGAGCAACCCTTTGCCTGTGGCACTGATTGTTTGCAGACCGTGCCGCATCTCTTCTTTCGATATCCGGGCTCCGGTCAGTTTCAGCAGGGTGTCGCTCAGGGAAGTGATGGGGGTTACGGCGTTCATGATTTCATGGGTCAGCACGCGTGTAAGGCGTATCCAAGAGTCTATCTCCTTTTCGTCCAGTTCGTTGTTGATGTCGTTCAGGGCGAGGATGCGCAGGTGCTCTTGGCGTACGGTGATGTCGCTGACGCGGACAGATAGGTTTACGGTTCCGCGTTCGTTGCCGAATGCCGCCTGGAACTTGTCGCCGGGACGGCAGGCGGTGAGCGTATCCGTCAGATGGGCGTCCACGCGCGACAGTTGGCGGACGTGCGTAAATACTTCCAGTCCGAGCAGGCGCAGGGCTTCGTTGTTCTTTTGATAGACGGCTCCGTTGTCGTTCAGCACGATGATACCGGTGTTTACACAGTCGAGGATAAGCTCGTAGTACTTCTCCCGTTGGGCGGTTTCACTCTTTACATTATGCAGGATACGGGCTACGCGGTTCAGCGAACGGTTTACGAGGCGGTTGTCTTCGGTTCCGTCCGTTTCGGAGAAGTGGATGGCGGTATCGTTGTTTTCGATGGCATCGAGCATGAAAAGAACTTTACGGGTGTGGCGGCGGTACAACCGTTGCTGCCAGTATACTGCCAAAGGAAGAAGCACGGTGAACAGGACAGCCCAGAGCAGAGGGTCGCCCCAGCCATGCGCACCCGGCTGTTTCAGAAAGAACAGCGTCCACATTATGCCGGCAGCCGCGGCTGTGAGCAGGCTGACGACAGTCCGGAAAACGTAATATTGGCTGATATCCTTAGGTTTTTCAAAGCCCATACTTCTTCATTTTATTGTAAAGCGTCTGCCGGGTAATTCCCAGTTGCGAGGCCACCGCCGAGAGATTGCCGCCGCACTTGTCCAGCGTGCGGCGTATCATTTGCTTTTCCATGTCTTCAAGAGTGGATGCGGCAGGCATTTCCGGGGCTTCGTTCCTGCGTTGCAACTGGAACAATCCGGCAGAGAGGAATGCACCGTCGCAGATGATAACGGCTTTCTCGATGGCATGTTCCAGTTCGCGGATGTTGCCGGACCAGGGGTGCAGCATCAGCTTCTCCCGCGCCGCATTGTCCAGACGCAAGGCCGGCTTCCCGTATTGCTTGCAGAAACGTGTGATGAAACGCTCTGCCAGTGGGATGATATCTTCCTGCCGTTCACGCAGCGCAGGAATTTCAAGATGGATGGTGTTGATGCGGTAGAGCAGGTCTTCACGGAATTCTCCTTTGTCCGCCATTTCGGACAGGTTGCGGTTGGTGGCGCAGATAAGGCGGATATCTACGGGAACAGGCGTATTGCTGCCCACCCGCACGATGCTGCGACGCTGGATGGCGGTCAGCAGTTTGGCTTGCAGGTGATAGGGGAGATTGCCTATTTCATCGAGGAAGAGCGTGCTGTGGTCGGCAACCTCGAACTTTCCGGGACGGTCGGTATGGGCATCGGTGAACGCCCCCTTTACATGGCCGAAAAGCTCGCTTTCAAAAAGGCTTTCGGTAATGGCGCCCATGTCCACGCTTATCATTTCCTTGCGGTGGCGTGCGGAGAGGGCATGTATCTCGCGGGCAAGCATCTCTTTACCCGTGCCGTTCTCGCCGGTGATGAGGATGTTGGCATCGGTGGCCGCTACCTTTTCTACCAGCATGCGAAGCTGCTGCATGACGGGGCTTTCTCCCCAGTACATGGAAGAAGCGGTGCTTGCAGGCGTGGTTGCCGTTTTCTTCCCGGATGCAGGGGCGTTTTGTGCGGCATTCAGCAGGGTTTCCACTAACTTTCCGTTATCCCAGGGCTTGACGATAAAATCCGTTGCTCCTTCCTTTATCCCCCGTACGGCAAGGTCTATGTCGGCATAGGCGGTGAACAGCACTACGGGGAGCGCCGGATATTGTTTCTTTATTTCGTGCAGCCAATAAAGCCCCTCGTTTCCGGTATTGATGCCGGATGTGAAATTCATATCGAGAAGCACTGCCTGCCAGGTGTCTTCGCGTAAGGTGGCGGGAAGGGTAACCGGTGAAGAAAGGACGGTTATTTTATCAAAATAAGGCTTCAACAGCAATTGCAATGCGGTGAGTACGCCGCGATTGTCATCAACGATAAGAATGTTTCCGGATTTCTTCATGGCAGAACGATGTCTTGTTATATTTGTGAGGGCAAATATATTCTATTTTCCCGAGAAAGAAGGGAAAGGAGAGGAATAATTCGGGGACTTTTTCATTGGGCTTTGCTGCCCGGCAAGACACATGGATGTTTTTTATAAGGAGCGGAAGTAACAAAAGCAGTAGCAGAAGAGGGGCTGCGCTACGTTCCGCCTCAGGGTACATGCCGTACCACGACAAGGTAGGTGTCATACCACGGTGTGGTATACGTTGTACCACGGCATGGTAGATGCTGTACCACCGCAGGGTACATGCCGTACCATAGCGAGGTACTTCTTGTACCACCGTGGGATACATTTCGTACCACTGCAAGATACAGCCGGCAACCTTGCGGTAACTGTAATTTCACTTGAAAGACATGTCTTACAGCAACTGTAGCTTCACTCCGAAGGACAAGCTCAGGTAATCCTTCGGCTTCAGGTACTTGTTGGTGAATGCACTTACGATGTACAGGTCGCAGGTACTGATTTCGTAGAACAGCGTAATGGCTTTTGCCGTAAATCTGCGGCGCGGGTCGATATCATACGTAATGCGTTGTCCGAGGAAAGCGTGGATGCGTACTTTGGACGAGAAACCGTAGTAGCCTTTCGGATAACGATCCGGTTCGTTCACCCAGAATTCATCGCCGAACACGGTGTTGAAGTACATACCGCAGGTAAGGGGTTCTGCCGAGAACCGGCTTTCTTTGATTTGCAGGCTCCAGGGGATGTAGTTCTGCTTCAAGGTAAATGTCAGTTTGGTGCAGTCGGACTGATATTTGGGCAGGACACCCAGAAAAACATCCGTTTCCCATTGGTTGCGCTTGCCGTAATCCCAGCCCGTGCCCAGCGAGAGGAGTCCCATATTGCCGGCAAACTGTATCTTGGTGTGTGTCGGAATCAAAGCTTCCCACCGTTTGCGGTAGCGGTGCACGCGCCGGTCGTAACGGCTGTGGCGTGTACGGCCGGTAACGACGGTGTCGGGTTTGCGTTGCAGGTAAACGGTATCGTGCTTTACGATAATCACCGTATCCCGTTCCTGTGCGGAAAGCGGGCTGCACCACAGCAACAGCAGGCAGATGGCGGCGAGTGCCGGCAGATTAGAAATAGACCACTTCGCGCTCATATCCTTCGGGTGTTATGGTGAATACATAGTAGTTGCGGTTCTTCATGCAGTCGCTCATGTAGTACATGATGCCGTCCTCAAAGAGGTTTTCCTCGAAGACGTGGTGCTCGTGGGCGGCAGTGCAGAACTGTATGCCGGGAAATTCGGTTACGTAGCGGTGAAAGACGCGTGCCACGTTATTATTGAACTGGTCGGCATAGGGACGTACGTGCATGGACACAACGGTTTTGTCGAATTCGTCCTTGCGGTCGGTAAGCTCTTTTTCGAGGAACGTGAAGTCGGGAATGGGGCGGGAGTAGTCAAACTCCATGGCGTTGGTGTTGAGGCATACGAACTTCACCCGTCCGGCAATGAATGAGAAGTTAGGGTCGCCGAATACGGCGCGGTATGTTTCTTCTCCCGTGCCGAGGCAGTCATGGTTGCCTATCAGGGCTACGTAGGGCACACGGAGCTTGTTCATGATGTCGCGCTGCCACAGAAACTCGTCCGTCACGCCGAAGTCGCTCATGTCACCGCCGTGGATAACGAAGTCGATGTCATCGCGCTTGTTTATCTCTCCCACGAAGTCCAGCGTTTCGTCGTACCAGCGTTGCGAGTCGCCCATGGTCACGAACTTAATCGTTGTCTTGTCCTTGCATTTCTGCTCTATCTCCGCAATATTATGGGCGTTTACATCGGTCTCACCGTTGATGCGTACATCATACGGATGATAGTCTATCATGTCGCAACTGCCCATAAGCAGGCAGAGGAATGACAGGAGTAAAGGTTTATATGGCTTTATCATAATAACTCTATATAGTCTATATCTATGAAAGTTGAATTATCTGTCAGTATATATCTATGGAAACTGAGGGCAAAGGTAAAGTTTTCATTCGATAGAAAAGTTGTCCTATTTTCCGTTTTTCTGTTCTGTAAGTGATGATTTGGCTAATCAGGCCAGGGGTTGCAAAGAATAAATGTCTGTTTATCTGATTTGTAGGCAGGAATTAAGCAGATAGTATTTGATTATTCGGCAGGCTGTGTCTAATTATTGGACGGGTGGTGTCTAATTTTTAGACACCTGTATATGGAACATTTATGCGGGATTTCCTGATAATCAAAATCATAACTCCTTTGGCACGCTTTCTGCATTATTATAGGCAGGAAAACATGGCGGCAAGCCATGTTTTCCGATACTGTAGGTTTACGAATTATAAATTAGTATACGATGAAACAAATCTATTATGTCATTCAAACCCTGCTTCGGGGACGCGGCTCGAATATCATCAAGATAATCTCCTTGGGATTAAGCCTGACGATGAGTATCCTGCTGTTCTCCCGCGTGGCGTACGAGCAGAGTTTCGACACCTGCTACAAAGACTACGACAATCTCTACCAAATCTGGTCGGTATTTACCGTTAAGGGCGAGAAGTACCCGCCGCAGGAGCAGAATTGCGGCCCTGTGGCGGGCGCCATACTGGAGAACTTTCCCGAACAGGTGGAAGCTGCTACCAGCACCTGCCATTGGATGAATGCCCCGTTATACAATGAAAACGCCCGTTTTGACGAAAGGAAGATAGTGGCGGATTCACTCTTTTTCAAGACAATGGGTATCGAAGTGCTGAGCGGTAATCCGGTGAAAGACCTTCAGCAGCCCAATGTGATTTTCCTAAGCGACCGCTTTGCCGGGAGAATATTCGGCGGAGAGAATCCGGTGGGAAAGACCGTCAACTACAATCACGAGAAAGACTTTACGGTGAAAGGTACTTATGAGGCATTGCCCGAAAATGCAACCGTCCATCCTGAAGCCGTTATCTCTATGCCCACCTTGTGGAACGACGGAGTCGGCAACTACTCATGGCGCGGGGGAGACAGTTATCCCGAATACATCCGTTTCCGTCCCGGTGCGGACAAATCGGTGGTGAATGCGCGTATAGACGCTATGATAGAGAAATATCGCCCGGAAGAGGATAAAAAGAAGTATGGTTATACGGCGTTTGTAAAGCCTATCCGTGACACCTACCGCAATTACGAAAGCGTAGAGCGGATGCGTAATATCATGACAGTCCTCGGCCTTGCCATTCTTTTCATTGCGGCGCTGAACTACGTGCTGATTTCCATTTCCTCACTTACATACCGTGCCAAAGCGGTAGGCGTGCATAAATGCAACGGGGCAAGCGGCGGCAAGATATTCGGCATGTTCCTTTTGGAAACGGGCATTATCATTGCGGCGGCATTGCTCCTGATGGCTTTGGTGCTGCTGAATTTCCGGGAGTTCTTTGAAGATACCGCTGCGGCGAAACTTTCTTTGCTGCTTGCTCCGGAACGTATCTGGGTTCCGCTGACGGTGGTCGGCATACTGTTTTTGGTGGGCGGAATATTGCCGGGACGTTTGTTTGCCCGTATTCCCGTATCCCAAGTGTTCCGCCGCTATACCGAAGGGAAGAAAGGCTGGAAGCGTCCGCTGCTTTTCATCCAGTTTGCAGGCGTGGCATTCATTTGCGGACTTATGTGCGTGGTGATGGTGCAGTATCAATATGTGCTGAACAAGGATATGGGGTATAATCCGCAGCGGATGGCGTTTGCCAATGCCTATTGGAACGAGGATAAAGAGAGTGATGCCGCTCTCCGGTTCTTTAAAGGGCTTCCTTATGTAGAGGCGGTGACCAGCGCCAACAATACGCCTGTCAGCGGATATAGCGGCTCTATGATTCGTGACGCATCGGGCAATGTGCTTTTTTCCACACGTGCCTGTTTCTATATGCGGGAGGACTATCCGGCAATGATGGGCATGGCGTTCAAGGCGGGGCGTATGGCACGTACGAAAGATGAGATAATCGTAAATGAAACATTTGCGGACATGATGCATTGGGGAAATGATGCCGTGGGGCGTACCGTCGATGTAGACAATGCTGCACAGATGAAAGTGGCGGGGGTGCTGAAAGATTTCCAGATAGGGGATTTTACAGAAGCCAAGATGCCTTTTGTCGCCCGCTATAATCAACATTTCACGGGGACGGTACATGTCCGTTTGAAAGAACCTTTTGTACAGAACCTGCGGCAACTGAACAAGGATGCAGCCGATGCCTTCGGCAATCAGACCATCGACTTCGTCAGCTATGAAAAGCAGATTACCGATTCCTACAACAGTGTCCGCGTGTTCCGCAATGCCACACTGATGGCGGCCGTAACGATGTTCTTCGTCATGCTGATGGGGCTGATAGGATATACTGCCGATGAAGTACGCCGTCGCGGCAAGGAGATTGCCATCCGCAAGGTCAACGGTGCGGAAGCGTCCTCTATCCTGGAATTGCTTTCCAAAGACGTGCTTGTCGTAGCATTGCCGGCAGTTGTTCTCGGAACCCTTGCATCGTGGTATATCAACGGTATCTGGATGGAGCAGTTTGCCGAGCAGGTTCCTCTCGGTTGGGTTGTATATCTGCTGGTGGTAATCGCCAATCTGGCGGTAATCGTAGGCTGCGTCCTTTGGAAGTCCTGGCGGATAGCCAACGAGAACCCTGTGAACAGTATCAAGAGTGAATAAAAAAGCATATAACATAGAAAAACAAAACAATATGATTAAGATAAACGACATCAGTAAAGTATTCCGTACCTCGGAAGTGGAGACGGTAGCGTTGAACCATGTAAACCTCGAAGTGAAAGAAGGGGAATTTGTAGCCATCATGGGCCCGTCCGGTTGCGGCAAGTCTACCTTATTGAATATACTCGGTCTGCTGGACAATCCTACGGAAGGCAGTTATAAATTGCTCGGGCAGGAAGTGGCGGACCTGAAAGAGAAAGAACGTACCCGCGTGCGCAAAGGCAAGTTAGGATTCGTGTTCCAGAGCTTCAACCTGATAGATGAGCTGAACGTTTACGAAAATGTAGAACTGCCTCTTACCTATTTGGGCGTGAAAGCGGGTGAACGCAAGCGCATGGTAGATGATATCCTGAAACGGATGAACATCAGTCACCGTGCCAAGCACTTTCCGCAACAGCTTTCCGGCGGTCAGCAGCAGCGTGTAGCCATTGCCCGCGCCGTGGTGACGAACCCGAAACTGATTCTTGCCGATGAGCCTACCGGTAATCTGGACTCCAAGAACGGTGCGGAAGTGATGAACCTGCTGACGGAACTGAACCGGGAAGGCACTACCATTGTCATGGTGACGCACTCCCGGCACGATGCCTCGTTTGCACACCGCACGGTACACTTGTTCGACGGTAGCGTGGTGGCGAGCGTAGCCTCGAACGATTTATAAGGATTAAGACTGGAGAGGAGACAACCTCTTCAGTTTCTTTACATATATCCACAAGGCAATGACCGCCGTAACGAATGCAAAGAAGTCCGATACGGGCATACACGTCCAGATACCGTCCAGCCCCATGTAGCGTGGCAGGATAATCAGTCCCGGCAGCAGGTACAACAACTGCCGGGTAAGGGACAGGAATATGCTGATTTTCGCCTTGCCGATGCTTTGGAAGAAGTTGCCGATAACGATTTGCGCACCTACCAGCGGGAACATGGCTATGCCGATACGCACTCCTCTGGAAGCCATGTCAATCAGTTGCCCGTCACTGGTAAAGACAGCCGATACGGCATGCGGAAACAGTTCGCAGATGATAAAGCCCGTACTGGTGATGCACACGCCCGTAAGGATGCTCAGGCGCAGCGTAGCCTTTACGCGGTCGTACTTCTGTGCTCCGAAATTGTAGCCCACGATAGGCTGCATGCCCATGGTCAGTCCCAGTACAATCATTACGTACAGCACCAGCAGCCGGTTCATGATGCCGTAAGCGCCGATAGCCATATCGCCGCCGTAACGTTGCAGGCTGTTGTTGACGATGATGACGATGACGCATGCCGTTACATTCATCAAGAACGGAGACATCCCTATGGAGAAAATGCTGCTGATAATACGCTTTTTCATCTTCCAGAAACCCGGTTGCAAGCGTACGATGCTTGTCTTTTGCAGGAAGTGGCTCACCACCCATATCATGCCGATAAATTGCGAAATGACCGTTGCCGTTGCCGCGCCGCGGATACCCCAGTCGAAGTGGAAGATGAAGACAGGGGCGAGAATAATGTTGCACACCACCGTAACCATCGAAGTCAGCATCGCTTTCTTGGGATACCCCGTGGCACGCATGATGTTGTTCAACCCTATCATTGTATATGTCACCGGCGTACCCAACAGGATTATCTGCATAAAGTTCCGTGCATACGGCAGCGTTTCGTTGCTGGCACCGAAAAAGCGCAGGATTTCGTCCAGGAAGATAAAGGAGATGCCGCCGAACAGGAATGCGTTGACAAGGCACAGCATCAGGGTGTGGTTCAGCACTTCTGTGGCTCCGTCCGTATCTTTCTGCCCCAGACGTATGGATGATATGGTGGAGCCGCCTGCCGAGACTACCGTACAGAAAGCGACCACCAGGTTCATCAGCGGAAAAGTGATGGCAAGCCCGGCAATACCCATGGCGCCTACGCCATGACCGATGAATATACTGTCGATGATATTATATAACGAAGTAATTGTCATACCGATAATGGCAGGGATGGAATATTGCACAAGCAGTTTGCCTATTCGTTCGGTTCCCAAAATATGCGGATCGTTCATTGGATATACGTCAATTAAGTGTTTGCAAAGATAGTGAAAGCTTCCTGTCTTATCAAAAGATAATGAATATTTGCTCAGTTCGATGATTATTCAGACCTTTGCGCCCGAATATTATATTTGTTTTTTTAATATGGATACAACAAAAACAACGGCCGTCCTGTTCGATTTCGACGGAGTGGTAATGGATACCGAAACGCAGTATTCCGTCTTTTGGCATAAAGCGGGGGTGGACTATCTGGGCATGGACGATTTGGAGAGCCGCATAAAGGGGCAGACCATGACCTACATCTACGACACTTTCTTTGCCGGAAAGACAAAGGAACAGCAGGAAATCACCGCCGCCCTCAACGCTTTTGAGCGGGACATGGCGTATGATTAAGATCG
>OIUO01000381.1_pt1 | contig 11976 bp, 7 predicted proteins | sample 1586981 | NCBI WGS metagenome assembly OIUO01 (sample SAMN02674970, study PRJEB24791) | human gut metagenome, SKBSTL043 | isolation source: stool | host: Homo sapiens | place: USA
GTTGTGACTGGAGTTCAGACGTGTGCTCTTCCGATCTCTGTCGATTTGGAGCGGTAATTCTCGATGACTTCATACTTTTCTTTGATCTTCTGTGCTTCTTCGAACCGCAATTCTCCTGCCAGTTTCTGCATCTCTTCATACAGATGTTTGCTTATTTGCGAGATATTCCCGCGTAGGATTTCCTTTATTTCGGAAATGTTTTGCTGGTATTCCTCCAATGTCTGCAATCCTTCACAAGGCCCTTTGCAGCGCTTGATATGGTATTCGAGGCATACCTTATACCGGCCTTTCGCAATGGATTCGGGAGTAAGAGGATATTTGCAGGTACGTAGCGGATACAGTTCTTTCAGCATTTGCAGCATGACCTTTGCCGTATAGATGGAAGGGTAGGGACCGTAATAGCGCGAACCGTCCCGTACGATATTCCGGGTTTGGAATACGCGCGGGAAATATTCGTTCTTGACAACGATGGACGGATAGGTTTTGTCGTCTTTCAGCAACACGTTGTACCGGGGACGATATTGCTTGATCAGGTTATTCTCCAAAAGAAGTGCATCCTCTTCCGTGTCGACAACAAAATATTTGATGTCTCGTATCTGCTTGACCAGGACACGTGTTTTGTTGCTGTCGTGTTCTTTGTTGAAATAGGAGGAAACGCGACGCTTCAGGTTCTTTGCTTTGCCTACATAGATGATCGTTCCCTTCTCGTCAAAGTATTGGTAGCAGCCTGGCGATTCCGGTATGACAGAAAGGATGTTTTTTATATGTTCCTCGGTTGTGCTCATTTCTTTTGCATCTGTTTCTATCCTATTTTCAGTCTTTTACGCTATTGTTGTTAAAGTAAATGTTTCACGTGGAACATTCCACGCTCAGCGTCCCAGCATCACCAGAAGGATATTGATGTCGCTTGGGGAGATACCCGGAATACGGCTTGCCTGGGCTATCGTGTCTGGGTCTATCCGTGTCAGTTTCTGGCGGGCTTCCGTAGACAAAGACTGGATCGCATTGTAGTCAAACTTGCCTTTGATATGGATATTTTCCAGGCGGTTTATCTTGTCGGCGATGATCTGCTCGCGGCGGATGTAGCCGCTATACTTGATTAATATTTCTGCCGCTTCGATGATCTCTTCTTTTCGTGAAACAGGGACCTTGTCCAGCTCTGTCCGGAATGCCGGAACCAGTTCCGCGATATTCTCCAAGGTGATCTGAGGACGTGGAATCAGTTCGATCAACTTGCATCCGTGTGCGAGCGGGGTAGTGCCCAACGCCTCCAGGCCACTGTTTATATATTGCGGTTTGATGGAGTAGTTTTCTGCGAAAGAAATAATCGCATCCCGGCTTGCCTTTTTCTCTTTCAACAGATCGTAGCGGTCCTGCTTTGCCAAACCGAGATGATACGACTTTTCCGTCAAACGCATGTCTGCATCATCTTGGCGGAGCAGAATGCGATATTCTGCACGTGAGGTAAACATACGGTAAGGCTCGTCCACGCCTTTCGTGACAAGATCGTCGATCAGTACGCCGATATAGGCTTCGTCGCGTCCTAAAACGAACGGTTCTCCGCCGTGGCAATTGATATGTGCGTTTATGCCGGCCACCAATCCTTGTCCGCCGGCTTCCTCATATCCGGTCGTCCCGTTGATCTGTCCGGCAAAGAAGAGGTTGCGGATTAGTTTTGTTTCCAAATTATGGTGGAGCTGCGTCGGATCGAAGAAATCATATTCGATAGCATATCCCGGACGATAGATAACCAGATCTTTGAAAGCCGGGATTTGTTTCAGTGCCGCAATTTGTATTTCCATCGGAAGTGAAGAAGAGAATCCGTTAAGATATAGCTCTTGTGTTGTTTCGCCTTCCGGTTCCAGGAATAATTGGTGCTGGTCTTTATCGGGGAAAGTAACAATCTTGGTCTCGATGCTAGGGCAATAGCGTGGTCCGATACTTTGTATCTGTCCGTTGAATAGGGGGGAATCGGGCAAACCTTCGCGCAAAATCCGATGTACTTCTTCATTAGTGTAGCATGTCCAGCATTGAAGTTGCTTTAAGTGGTGCGTGCTGGTATTCATGAAAGAGAACTTGTGGAAGTCCGATTCGCCGTCTTGTGTTTCCATCTGGTCAAAATGAACACTACGTGCGTCAATTCGTACCGGAGTACCGGTTTTCATTCTTCCGTAGGTGATACCGTGGCGGGCGATGGATTCGGTCAACTGATAGGAAGCCGGTTCGGCCATTCTTCCTCCCGGTAATTTATGACGTCCTACATGCATCAGTCCGTTGAGGAAAGTTCCTGCGGTGAGCACAATGCATTTCGCTTTGAAGGTGACGCCCCATGCGGTGACCAATCCAGTGACCTCACCGTTTTCTACGAGCAGTTCACATACGGTATCTTGCCAGATATGAAGGTTGGGTGTATTTTCCAGTTTCTCTCGCCAGGACCAAATGAACTTAGCCCGGTCGCATTGGGCGCGGGGGCTCCACATGGCTGGACCTTTCGAGCGGTTTAGAATCCGGAATTGAATGGCAGTCTCATCTGTCACTAATCCCATCTGTCCACCCAATGCATCTATTTCACGTACAATTTGTCCTTTGGCGATTCCTCCTACAGCCGGATTGCAACTCATCTGTCCAATCTTGTTCATGTCCATAGTGATGAGACAAGTTTTGGAACCTAAATTAGCAGCGGCTGCCGCTGCTTCACAACCAGCATGTCCGGCACCAATTACAATTACGTCGTACTTAAAATCCATTCCTATCTTATTTATTATCAAACGCTGCAAAGTTACAGAAAAGTTGTGAGACTTGTATCTTCAAGCTGTTTTTGCTTCTGAAAATCCGAGGAGGAATCCGGCTTAACTGAAAAAAACGTCGTAATTTCGGGTTAGAAATATGCAGATTGTTCGAAAATAGACCGCTTATTGGCTTTTGTGATTGTATATTTTGGGATGGAATGGCAATAGTTTGTCTTTTCAATCCCTTGTTTTGCTTTCTTTTTGTTAGTTGTGTGCTTGCTCAATTATGAGTGCAACTAGAGAGTAAAAGGAAAGATTTGTTGAAAATGCGGATTGTTGTGAAAATAAACGTGAGGTTTACACTCAAAATCTACCCTACGTCTTGACATAAGTCAAAAAAATAAGTCTGAATGTAATTTTTTGTATGATGGCTTTTGCTGTTTTCGCAAACAGCTATACCTTTGCAGTGTAGTTGTGAAACTACTTATATTTTAGGTATTAGAAAAAGGTAATAATTAAAAGGTATTAGTTTATAAAACTAAGGTATTAGATTTTAAGATTAGTTTTTAGGAAAAAGATTGTTTTGATTAGGTATTAGGAAAAAGACGTTTTCAGGTAAAGAGTAAATGAAAGATGAAGAAAAAGAAGAATCCCATTTATGGGGATTCTTTAAAGGTGGAGCGGAATGATTCGCTCTTTTTTTGTGCCCTTTGTTCATTCTCTTCACATTGAGATAAGTCTCAATTTATCAGTCTTTTTACGTGATTCGTTGAGTGAAAATACCTCTTTCACATCCTTCACAGTCACTACCGTGAAGGATGTGCCGCATCTCTGGATACGCCATAATAACCGGGAGCAGGCACATACATCGGCTGATTGCGCAAACCGATATTCACCAGCTTTCCTTCTCCACGCAAACGTACCAAATGCATTTTGGCCGTAGTACGTGCCAAACCACACACTTCCTGAAAATCACGGCGGGTCATCATCTGATGTTCGGCAAAATATTCTTTCAACAGCATATCAATCTCCACCTCTGACACCTTCTCCGAATGACGGACATACTTGGACTGATTGGCGCGGACACCCACAAAATGTCCTTTCAGATTACTGTCAGGGCGAAATCGGACAGTTTTGAAAGCCACCTTATTAGTCTTATGCGGAGTGCTACGAGTCACTTTCCCCGTAGCAGCCAAAGTGGGATAAAAATAGCCGATCCCCTCGATATGTACTTCTTTTCCCTCTCGCAACGACTCGCCGAGAATCTTCGATAAGTTATCAAGCACATTCTTTACATCGCCCACAGTCAACGAACTGTAGTCATGAATCTTGTAACAAAGAGTATCCGTATCCACTTTTCCATTCATAAAGATACGCGGATGCAACGCCGCTTCTTCTTCCGAAGAAGCATTAGGATTTTCATACCAATCAAACACAATAGCCATTACTTCTTATCAATTTAAATGTGTAACTTCATCATAGGACAACTTTAATCGGCTATTCGGACGATTGGAATCGGCTGTTCAGTCAACTATTGTCAGCCAACCGGACAACTCCAGTCGGCTTTTCCTAAACAAGCACTAAAGATACGACAAAGTAACGATATATCAGCATAGAAAAGCTTGTTTTTCGTTTCAGAAGAAAATAAATATTTTCTTAGTTAAATACTTGCAAACCCCATATTTCATGTTATACCTTAGCAGCATCAACCGGTCGAAAAAACAACATTTATTCATTTAAAAAACAAGAAAAATATGAAGACATTAGAATATAACTCGAAACGTTTGGCAAAAAGAATACAAGCATTGATGAAAGAATCGTCAAACGTCATCGTTTCACCGAACACTTCAAAGAACGTACCGAAAATGCAAGAAATAGATGAACAGGAAGCATATAAACAAGAAGTACATAAACACCCCGTCCTTCTAACACGACAAGTGATTGACTTTTTGAAAGTACGATATGACTTCCGCTACAACTTACTCACCGAAGAAACCGAATTTCGCCCCTCCGGGCAACGAGAAATTCCTTTCTGCCGCATAGACAAGCGAGAACTGAATACTTTCTGCCTGGAAGCCCACAAAGAAGGAATCAACTGCTGGGACAAGGACCTTCAAAGATACATTTACTCTACCCTAGTGGAAAGCTACCACCCTTTCCGGCTTTATATGAACGAACTACCTGCCTGGGACGGAACGGATCGGTTGAAGCCCTTGGCGAAGCGAGTATCCGACACTCCTATATGGATAAAAAGCTTCCACACCTGGATGCTCGGACTTGCCGCCCAATGGCTGGGAGTGAATCAAACACAAGCAAACAGCGTAGCCCCGATACTTATCAGCGAAGAACAGGGACGCCATAAATCCACTTTCTGCCGTATGCTGATGCCGCCACAACTAGCCCGTTATTATTCGGATAATCTGAAACTAACCGCACAAGGCAATCCCGAACGTCTCCTAGCCGAGATGGGGTTACTAAACATGGACGAATTTGATAAATTCGGAGCACAAAAGATGCCGTTACTTAAAAATCTGATGCAAATGTCCAGCCTCAACATCTGCAAAGCCTATCAGAAAAATTTCCGGTCGCTGCCTCGTATCGCCTCTTTCATCGGAACAAGTAACCGGACTGACTTACTGTGCGATCCGACAGGCAGCCGCAGATTCATCTGCATTGAAGCGGAGCATGATATTGACTGTACCGGAATTGAACATTCACAAATCTACGCCCAACTGAAAGAGGAATTGCTTGCAGGTGCCCGTCACTGGTTCAACAAGGAGGAAGAACATGCTTTGCAACGTCATAATAGCGCATACTATCATGTCAACCCCATAGAAGACATTGTGTGCAACATATACGCGCCTGCCATGTTGGATGAACCGGATTGTCTGTCACTCTCCGCCGCTATCATTCATCAAGAATTGAAAAAGAGGTTTCCGGCTGTACTTCGTAATTGTACTCCTATCCAATTGGCGCAGATTCTGACTGCAACGGGTATCAGTCGACAGCATACGAGATTGGGCAATGTGTATTTGGTGAAGAAAGTGAAGGGCTGTGAAGAGTGAGAATGATACTACCTGTTCACATAAGATATCTGTGAATAAGATGGTTACGCCTCTGTGACGACTGTGAATGACAGCATATATCATAGCAATCAGAAAGTAGTAAACAATCAAGTCCCGAACATATTTTGATTGGTAATGATTTTATTGCAAATAATGTTATTACTAATCGAAGTATTTCTTATTTTTATATTCCTCTTTAAAGCTTGCGCCTTTTGTGCCCTGTTGCGTTTTATTTTTTATTTTGTAAGTCGGCAAGGTCTGCGTTTCTGAAAAAAAACAATATATTTGCATTCATAAATATCGCAAAAGTAAGTAGTTACGGTGATTTTTATAAATTTTGTTCTCTTTTTTCGCAGGAAAAGTGACAGTATGAACGATAAAATTGACATCATAGTAGCGGGAGTAAACCGGAAGGATAAAAAGATGTGGGGCGATTTCTACGATCGTTTTTATACTGCTTTATGTGTTTATGTTTCCAAGATATTGCCAGTCCCCGATGCGGTGGAAGATTTGGTACAGGAAGTTTTTATTTCTGTATGGGAGGGGAAGCGTACCTTTTCTGATATTAAAGAACTTACCAATTATCTTTATCGTGCCTGCTATAATAATGCCTTATTATATATACGTAATAATCAAATTCATGATACTATTTTAAGTTCTTTGGCGGAAGAAGAAAGTATGGTGGACGAAGATACGATTTATGCACTGACAGTAAAAGAAGAAATTATCCGGCAACTCTATTGCTATATCGAAGAACTTCCTGCCGAACAACGTCGGATTATTTTAATGAGAATTGAGGGACATACATGGGAAGAGATAGCGGAACGTCTGGAGATAAGTATCAATACTGTCAAAACCCAAAAGACTCGCAGCTATAAATTCCTCCGTGAAAGGTTGGGGGATTCCATTCATTCCATAATTCTTTTTTTATTTTTCTAAAAATAAAAAAACATTCTGATACTTCTTTGTCTTTTTATTGATTGATTAAAATTTATTCTATTTGTTAAAATCAAATCTTTTTCTTCTATATAATGACATTATGATATATTTCTACCTCTAAATTCTGATTCATTATTCTTTTATCTCAAAAAAATGTCATCTTTTTGTCACCCGTTTTTATGAGTTGTGTATATCTATAATAAAGATGAATTAAACAATTGTTTAATTAAAAAAACGCAATAAGATGAAGAAGTTCGAAAATGTATATCAAGACGCTGCTTTAATGAGAAAGGTTCTTTTGGGGGAGGCTGATGAAGTGGAACAAAAAGATCTTGAGAAACGGTTGGCAGAATGTCCGGACTTACGAAATGTATACGAGCAGTTACAGAGCGGGGAGACTTTGAAAGTCGCCTTTGGAGAATATCAAAAATATTCGTCAAAGAAAGCTTATCAGTCTTTTCTTCAGAGTATCGGGCAGATGGAATCGAAAGGCCGGAAGAGTCGTTCTCGTCGGGTGGGGTGGTACGCTGCTGCGGCTGTCGTTACTTTAGCCGTTGCTCTTTCTTTCTATATGTCGAATTATATCTCATCGGAAAAAGAAGGGAAAACTTTGATTCAGCCGGGAACGCAGCAGGCACAATTGACTTTGTCCGATGGCAGCGTGATTGATGTGCATAGAAAAGAAGTAAGCGTAGTAGTAGATGGCGTTCAAGTAAAATATAAGAAAGGAGTGCTGTCTTATCAGCCTACCGTCACGACACAACATGAGGAGAAAAACATTGAAGAACAATCTGGCAAATCAAATGAACTGGTAATACCGCGTGGAGGTGAAAATACTGTAATCCTTGCAGATGGAACGACAGTACATTTGAATGCCGGTTCTAAATTGACCTATCCGGTACGTTTTGCCGGTAAACGTCGAATTGTGCGTTTGGAGGGTGAAGCTTATTTTGATGTAGCAGGAGATGAGAATCATCCATTTGTGGTACAAACTCATCTCGGGGAAATAACTGTACTTGGTACTGAATTCAACGTGAATGCTTATGCCGATACCCCTGTTTGTTATACAACCCTAGTACATGGAAAAGTGAAATTCTCTACATTAAATGCGGAAACGGTTACTCTCTCACCGGGTGAACAAGCTGTTGTATTTGCCAATAGTTCAACGAAACGCAAGGTGGATTTGGAAGAATATGTTGGTTGGGTAGATGGTATGTACATCTTTAATGACCGTCCCTTGGGCGATATAATGAAGACATTCGAACGCTGGTACGACATACAGGTTTATTACGAAACCCCTAACCTGCGCGACATTACCTATAGTGGTAACTTGAAACGCTACGGAACAATAAATTCATTCCTGGATGCACTGGAACTGACAGGAGACCTTACTTATAAAATCAGTGGCAGGAATATATTGATATATGACAAAGTGGAAGAACAGGAATGGAAAAGATAGAATATTAGAATAGTTAGAATATTAGGTACACAAAAGTTTAATTATTAATTTATGAGAGAAAAACGATGGCTGCTATGTTTTCTAGTGGCAATGTGCTGTACGTTTAGTGCATGGGCATTACCGTCACAAGACAAGACGGTGACTTTGAAACTGCACAATGTCTCTATAGAGACTGTCCTGGATGCAGTGAAAAAACAGACAGGTGTGAATATGTTATATAATTCACAAATGTTCAAGGGTGTTCCTTCGGTATCACTTGATGTGAAGAACGAGAGATGGGATACAACTCTTAAATTAGTGTTGAATCCTCAAGGGTTTGACTATGTGATGAAAGACGGTATTGTTGTCATTCGAAAACAAAAGCGTGAAAACCGTGTCCGTGGTATGGTGACAGACTCACATGGAGAGCCGATTCCCGGAGCTAGTATTATTGTTAAAGGTACTCGTACAGGTACTTCTACCAATATTGAAGGTGAATTTACTTTGGACGTAAAAAGTGATAAGGTGGTGTTGGAAGTTTCTTTTATAGGTATGAAGAAGCAAACTGTCCAAGTGGATGCTACTCGTCGGAAAACGGTTGAAATTACATTGGTGGATGATGTCAAAACATTGGAAGATGTGGTTGTGACCGGATATAGCAATGTACGTAAATCCAGTTTTACGGGTAGTTCGACTCAGATTTCGGGTGATGACTTGCGTAAGGTGTCACAGACAAATATAATTGGGGCGATCCAGTCATTCGATCCCTCTTTCCGTTTGGTAGATAACGTACAATTTGGTTCTGACCCGAATGCTTTACCAGAAATGTATATTCGTGGACGTTCCGGTTTTGGCGTTAAAGAACTGGATAAAGATCAGCTTTCAAAATCAAATTTGGAGAATAATCCTAATTTACCAACTTTTATCATGGACGGTTTTGAAGTAAGCATTGAGAAGGTATATGACTTGGATCCTACCCGTATTGAGAGTTTGACGGTTTTGAAAGATGCTGCTGCTACTGCTATGTATGGTTCACGTGCTGCTAATGGAGTGGTGGTAATTACTACTGTTGCTCCGAAAGCAGGAGAGGTTCGTGTCTCTTATAACTTTACAGGAACGTTGGAAATGCCCGATTTACGGGATTATAATTTGGCAAATGCATCGGAGAAGCTGGAAATAGAGCGTCTCGCAGGATTATTTGATAAAGGACAAGCTAACATTCCATCGACTGCGGTAGGGATGAACAACTATTATAAGAAATACGCTTTAATTCAAAAAGGAGTAGATACGGATTGGATGTCTATTCCACTTCAAAATTCTTTCAATCATAAGCACAGTATTTACTTAGAGGGAGGAACACCTAATTTGCGTTATGGTGTGGACGGTTCATTTAATATAGCAGATGGTGTGATGAAAGGTACAGAACGTAATCGCTATAGTGCAGGCTTCTCTTTGGATTATCGCATCAAGAATTTGCAAGTAAGAAACTATGTATCTTTCGGGCATACGAAATCGAAAGAATCTCCGTATGGTTCGTTTAGTGATTTTAGCGGACTACAGCCTTATGACTCTCCTTATAAAGATGATGGAACACTCCGGGAGAAACTCACATATTCGAAAATTAGCGGACGTGACAATAATAATCCGCTATATGAAGCAACTTTGGGTAATTATAATTGGAACTCTTATGATGAGGTTATTGATAATTTGAGCTTTAACTGGTACCTGAATGATTACTGGACGGTTAAAGGGCAGTTCAGTGTAACGAAGAAATATTCCAAATCAGAGAAGTTTATTGATCCGCTTTCAAGTAAGACTAGTGTTACAGGTTCAAAAGATAATAATCTTGCCGGTGATTTGTATACGACGAATGGAGAAAGTTTGGATTGGAATTCCAATGCTTTTTTATACTATACACGTAGCTTTAACAAGCAGCACAATTTGAATGTTTCAGCAGGTTGGGAAGCAGCTTCAGGTACCACTGAGAGTACCAATGCTCATTATCGTGGATTTCCGTCGGGTGAGTTTCACTCTCTGAATTATGCGGCGGAAGTATATAAGAAACCTACTCGTACTGAGAATACCACACGAAGGGTTAGCGTATTAGCTTCTGCCAATTATACGTGGAATGATATTTATTTGGTAGACGCTTCTGTACGTTTCGACGGTTCGTCAGAGTTTGGGGCGAATCAGAAGTGGGCTCCTTTCTTCTCTGGAGGTTTGGGTGTTAATATTCATAACTATGATTTCTTCAAAAGTAACGGATATATCAATAAGTTAAAATTACGTGCTTCTTATGGGCGTACCGGTAAAGTTAATTTCCCGGCTTATGCTGCAACGACGATGTATGAAACTTTATTTGATGAATGGTATATAACAGGTTATGGGGCTGTATTGAAAGCTTTAGGTAATAAAGATTTGACTTGGGAAAAGACGGATAAGCTGAGTGTTGGTATCGAAACAAAAACGTTCCATGATCGCCTGACTGTTGATTTCGAGTATTACTATAATAAGACAATTGACTTGGTGAATGATGTCACTCTTTCCCAAACTTCCGGTTTCTCTACTTACAAAGATAATATGGGACAAGTTGCCAACAAAGGCGTAGAATTAAAACTTCGTGCGGATATTTATCGTGACAGAAACTGGAATGTGGCGTTATGGGGAAATATGGCGCACAATAAGAATGAGATTCTGAAGATTTCCGACTCTCAGAAAGCATATAATGAGAGAGTGGCCGCTTATTATAAAAATGAAGCACTTTATCAAGAAACATTAGGGCTGTCTCATGGTGCGGAATATTCGGTACCACTGCCACAGTATGAGGAAGGAGCTTCTCTGACTTCAATTTGGGCTGTACGTTCATTGGGCATTGATCCTACTACGGGTAAAGAGATCTTTTTGAACCGTGATGGCTCTATAGCTGATAAGTGGAATGCTGCGCAGGAGGTTGTAGTTGGAAATACAGAACCTAAATGTAGTGGTGCTTTCGGGTTGAACCTGTCGTATAAGAATTGGACTCTGTTTGCTTCATTTCTTTATGAGTGGGGTGGACAGGAATACAATCAAACATTGGTCAACAATGTGGAAAATGCGGACTTAGTGAACAAGAATGTCGATTTACGCGTATTGACGGACAGATGGAAAAAACCGGGTGACATAGCTCAGTTTAAAGATATTAAAGACCGGGGGATGACTACTTTGCCAACATCACGTTTCGTGCAGGATAAAGCATTGGTTCGATTGAATTCATTGAATGTCAGCTATGATTTTAACCGTGACTGGATAAAAAAACATCTCCGCATGAATCTGCTTCGTCTGGAAGCTTCTACGAGCGACTTGATAAACTGGTCCTCTATTAAACAGGAACGCGGATTGAGCTATCCGAGATCTTGGAAAGTGGAATTCTCATTAAAAGCACAGTTCTAAAAAAAAGAAGAAAAAATGATTTTTTTAGGCGATATAATAATGGAGGTATTTTTATGGAAAATAAAAAAAGTGAGATGTCTGTAGAATATAATATGGACGAAATGAAAAAATCATTAAAAAATTTGAAAGAAACAGAATGCTATGATGTAGAAAAGTATACCTATTCTTTGTTGCATCAAACAAGACAATTAGAATATTTTTATTGTCAATTAGTTGAAGAAGAGAATCCGGAACCTGATCAAACTTATTATCATGTTTCTCGTCGACCTATGGTTCACCAAATGGCCTATTTTAATATTGGTAGAGGATTTCCTAAAGAATTGATGGATGGGCATTGGTGCTACGTTTTAAAAGATTTTGGAGATCGGAAGAGCGT
>OIUO01000390.1_pt1 | contig 11758 bp, 6 predicted proteins | sample 1586981 | NCBI WGS metagenome assembly OIUO01 (sample SAMN02674970, study PRJEB24791) | human gut metagenome, SKBSTL043 | isolation source: stool | host: Homo sapiens | place: USA
AATAATGATTTAAAAGTTATTATTTATTTTTCTACTGAGAATTTGAAAATACATTTGCTGTTGTAAGTCTGTCCCGGTTCCAGAATAACAGAAGGCCATTGTGGCTTATTGGGGCTATCTGGATAATGTTGAGTTTCCAGACATACGGAAGCGCGTTGGTTGTAGACGATCCCTTTTTTCCCTTTTGCAGTTCCGTCCAGAAAATTCCCTGTATATACCTGTATACCAGGCTCATTAGTGTATACTTCTAAGCTGATGCCGCTTTCGGGAGAAGTGAGTTTGGCGGCAAGTTTTTTAATATCGCCATTGGTGTTCAATACCCAATTATGGTCGTATCCGTTACCATATTTCAATTGTATGAAATCAAAATTGGTAATATCCTGGCCTACGGCTTTGGGAGTAGTAAAATCCATGGGAGTATCTTTTACCGGTACAATTTCTCCGGTAGTCATATAAGTTTGGTCTACAGGAGTGTAATTATCAGCATTGATATATAGTATGTGGTCTGTGGCTGCTTTAGACGGATTGCCGGATAGATTGAAGTAGGAATGGTTGGTCATGTTGATAACTGTTTTTTTATCAGTAGTTGCGCTATATTTGATATCTATGGCGTTATCGTCTGTCAGCTTGAAAAGAACTTTGGCAGTTAAGTTGCCCGGAAAATTTGCGTCTCCGTCTGGAGAGAAGCGGGTCAGCTCCAAAGTGGTTTCATCAATGGGGTTGGCTTCATATACCTGATATTGCCATCCTTTAGGACCACCGTGCAGGCAATGTCCGAAATTGTTCTTTGGTAATTGGATCGTGTCACTATCCAATACCATTTTGCCCTGGTTGATTCTGTTGGCGTAACGTCCGATAGACGCACCGAAATCGCTTGGGACGTTTATGTAGTCGGCTATACTGTCGAAGCCAAGGACAACATCTTTCATTTCCCCGTTTTTGTCAGGTACCATAATAGATACGATACGTCCGCCGAAGTTAGTGATGCATACTTCCATGCCCGCTTTATTCTTTAATGTATAAAGATCTGTCTGGGCATCGTTCACTACAGTTTGAAATTTTGTCGGGTTAAGGCCGGAAAGAGTAAGTTCCGTTTGATTTTTCTGAGCGCAGGAAGCTAACATTAATGTAGCTATTCCGGCAATAAGAATGTGATTCTTCATGGTGTTATTTAATTTGAAAATTAGATTATTATCTTATTTCGGGTGTAAAAGTAACACTTTTGTTTGGTGTAATATATACACTTTTGTATGTTATGTAACATAAAAGAAAAAAAACAGCTTTGAAATTTGTATATCCCAAAGCTGTTTCAATGTCTGAAAGAATACTTATTTTACTTTTTTACCCCAATATGTCTTATGGTTACTTCCGTAAGCGGCATAGACGATGGTCGGTGTTCTGGGACTGGCTTCCCAGTCAACTTCCCGTTGCAGGTAAAGATCTGTTCCATTTGCTGTCAGAATTTGCTGTTCTGCATCATAGCTCCATCTGCCGCCTTTCCATGTTCCTTCAGTAATGGTGTGGTCGGCGGCCAGCGTCATGATTGCAGATTCTTTTTGAACCCCATAAGCGTAGGACAAGTCAATATGTTCCCAATTTCCGATGAGTTCTTCTTCGGTAATGGCTACTTGGGGTACGGCTCCGTAGCGTTCGGGCATAACCAAGGGCCAACCGTCTTTAGTCCAACGGATGTTGCGTACATGTCCTAACATAATAGCGTTGTCCACGCTTTTGGGGAGACGTGCTTGCGAAGAGTAATACCAATTACCATTGCCATCGTTGAAGATGGTGCAATGTGAGAAGCCTACCCAGCCATTGCTCTTGCTGAATTTGTACGGGTGTGTCACTACCGGCAACATTTCTGCTCCTTCGGTAACATTGGCGCCATCGATGCCGAGATAAGGACCGGTGATACTTTTAGAACGGCATACGCGTGTATTGTAAGGTATGTCCAATGCATCGTATGCCACGAATAGATAGTAGTAGCCTGTCTCTGTGTTGTAAATGATTTCAGGACCTTCACTGGCTTGCCAACGGTTGTTGATATTACGGGTGGCTATCAACTGCCCGTATTCTGCCGGAGCATTTCCTTCTGCCCAGGGGATACCTAAGTCTTGTTTCGGCATTCCGGTTTCGGCATTCAATTCCATAGCAACAATGCCGCTATGCCATGAACCGTATATCAGCCAGTGGGTATTTTCAGGAGTAATGATGTAAGAAGGGTCGATAGCATTCCATTTGTAATAGCAATTGGCATATTGGGTGCTGGGGATGTTGAAGTTCAGTCCCTTGTCCGATGCATTGGTCACTACATATCCTTTGTCCACCCAATCGCTGTTGTTGGCAGGATTGCTATTCTCCATCAGGCCGATAAAAGCACGTTCACTCCAGGCGGTCGCTCCGGTTCCGCCGTCCAGATAGCCGGGTACTACGATGGAGTAGTACATGCGATACAGTCCGTTTCTAACTTTCTGCACACTTGGGGCCCAGTAACCGAAGTCGCTTTCTGCGGCAGTGCTTGCTGTCAATCCCATCGCTTTGCGTATCTCATTCAGCTTCGGCATCACCCAGTCGGGAAGCTTCGGCATAGTCCCGCCTAGATATTCCCAATTCACGAGGTCTTTGGAACGTCTGGCGTGGAAGTGTCCGTGTCCTGTATGTGCATTGCCGTAGGAGGCATCTGTCTGATACATATAGTAGTATCCGTCTTCGGCAAGCACAACGCTGGGATCGTGCACGTTTGCCAAGTTCCATTGAGTACGATTGGACCAGCTTGCAATGCCCGCATAATTATCTTCGTATTCCGGAGCCACATAATTCTTTAATTGTTCATTAAGGTCTGTGATTTCTATGGTCGACGTGAATGTTTCCGAGTAAGTGTACCGGCTGTTACCATAAACGTATGCACGTATATAGTAAGGAGTATTGATTTTCAATCCAGAGAGGGTGGCACTGAAATTTTCATCTGCTTCTATCACCTTGTCTTTGATAGTAGGATTTGAGACATTTACACTATAGCAAAATCCTCTCTTGACTACGCTGCTTAGATTGCCGGTGATTGATGATTTAACGTTCAGTGAGGTACCCGTTGCGGTTGCTTCGGGAGTGGTTAAAACTACATCACTGTTTCTGTTGTATTCGATGTTGTCAAGCCCGTCAGAACAAGCAGTGAAAACGAATACAGTCAGTAGGGATAGTAAGAAAAATGTTGTTTTTTTCATTTGGGTAAGTTTTTAAGATCCATATTGTTCCGTTGATAGACAGGAACAATATGGATGATAAAGAATTTAATAGTTATTCTTATTCATTGAAGACGAGGTGGCAACCGTCAACAGACAGTGCAAAGTTTAAGTCGTTTGCATCTATGGTGTTGATGCCCCAATAGTATTGGGTGGAGATTGTACTTGTAGTACCTATCATTACTGCCTGAATGTCGGCGGTACCATTACCGCAATTAGTCACGTAGACTGTAACTTTGGATCCATTCATTCCGGCAAGCCAAGTGCTCCAGTCACCTTGTGTTCCGTTATGAACGCAGGCATCATATCCATCGCCCCAGCCAAAGTTATCGGCACGGACCACTGCGTAGTGGGTACCATTATTCTTACGGAGAACTACAAGGAAATTGTTCCAATTCCCTGCCAGATTGCTGTAATTAGTAAACGAAATACACTTTGTCTGACCTGAAGGTATATTGAAATTATCTGAGTAGGTCTCGGGGTTAAACCACAGAGTTGAGTTGTCTGTATTTCCTAGCTGTCCGCTTGTATTCTTCACTACAGTAGCTTCGGAGACGGTGACATTTACCGTTGCGGTGATGTTTTCTCCGGCGGTAACGATAACCGGCTGCGAACCAGCCTTTGCAGGAATGGCGGAGAAGCTGAGTTTTGCGTTGTCAATGACTGCCAAACTCCCGTCAGAGTAGGTTCCCATAACTACCATGCCTGTTGGGTCGAAAGGCATCATGCAACTCTTGGCTTCTTCCGAGGTGTAGTAATAGGGCTTTGTACGCGAGGGTGCAGTGGTTATTGAAATTGATTGAAGTACTCCCACAACCTTAAAAGATGCGTTAGCCACAATCGGTTTATCACAGTTTTTGCCCTTGAAGGTTTTGTTGTAGACAGCTACAAGAGTCTTATCTCCCGTTTGATTTATATCAGGAATGGCTGAGAATGAGAGTTCGGAGGCTGTTACGGTTTTAGTCACTCCCTCTTCAAAGGTTACAATGGCTGAGATGTTAGTTATGGCCTCTTCAAGTGAAGTACCCAAAGAAATTTGTGTGGGTACATCCTGCAATATCATTGATATCGGATTCTTGTCTGCGGCAGATGTGAGTCCACCGACAGGAACGATGTTGGTTTGCAGAAAGTCTATGTAAGAGCCTTCGGGGACTAAGAAGCAGCGAATGTTGGTGTTGCTTGCATCTGCGTTCAGGTTGGGTTCTTTATTCGGTTGTGCATAGGTCTTAGTAGCCACTCCGTTGGTCATCTTGACAGTGAAAGCATTTTTGCTGGTACGGTCTACGGTGAGCGTTACTTTGCCACCTAACTTTTGTACGTTCTCGTCTTTGTTATCAACGGGATCAAGAAGCAAGGTGCCCGATATGTACTGGAAGTCAATATAATCGCCCCACTGAGAGTTATAAGTTTCAGGGCTATTTGTAACATCAAAGCGGATAGCTCCGTATTCGGTATATTCTTCACTGTCACGATCCACATCATTGGTGATGATAAGGGCAAAGTTCTTGTAATATGTATTATCGACAGGGTTGATGTTAAGATTGAATACTGCATTCCATTTCTCACCGTCAGGTACCACATAATACTTGGAAAAAGCAGTCCAGAAACCGGAGGTGAAATCCGTATTCCCGATGGTGTATACATCTTCCTGCATACCTTCAAGTATTTCATCTTCCGGTTCTTTCTTGGAGTCTTCTATTTCCTGTATTTTATCAGAAATCCATTCGGGAGCATTTACGTCATAGAGTTCGCCTCCTTCGCAGCTTGCCAGGACCAACATCCACAAGGTTGCTGCACAACAGAAGAATGTTATTTTATAGAAATGTTTCATTTTCTTTATTTTTTAATAGGTAATGGTTTGAAACGTTCCCCGCCCTGCTCCGATTGAGGCCGTAGGGCTGAGGGGAGTGTGTTTCTAAGTTTATTTACTTGCTTAACTCTACGACCGGACGTACTTTCCATCCGTTTTCCCGGAAGTAAGTGGAATTATCTGTACTGTGATTGGCAGAGTTTCCTGTCAGGTTCGGGTTGTTGTTCATCAACTGTTGTACGATAGGCAGGAACTCATGTCCCGGTCTGTAAGTATCGAAAGTACTCTTCAGTTCGGAGTCGCTTGCTATATCGCTGTACTTCACAGGATCCTTTACTCCATTTATGGAGCGGCGCACTGTGCCATGTTCTTTTAGTTGTTGCAGGCGTCCGTTGTCATAGAAGAATCCCCAGCGGATGAGGTCGAAGCCTCGTCCGAATTCGCATCCGAATTCTTTAGGACGTTCCACGTTGGCTATCTGTTCAAAGAGCTTGTCGGCAGAATTGAAGTCTTCGAGCTTCAGATCTACCAGATTGGCGCGGTTACGCACTTCATTAATCCAGTCGATAGCTTGCTGTGTAGGACCGTTGACTTCGTTCTCGCACTCGGCAGCGCGTAGCAGTACATCGGAGTAGCGCATCAGCCGCAGGTTGATGCCATCGTGCAAGCCCGTAACTACAGTGCTATATAATCCGGTGCGGAGATTCGTGAATTTGGCAATCGGCAGACCTCCGAAAGTGTTGTTGGTCACGATATTATCAGTGGCTTTAAGTATACTTGTATAAGCCACGTTGCCATATTCGAAGTTTTCCCAATCGGTTTCATAAGTCCCAATGGTCCAATAGAGTCTGGGGTCGAGTTTCCCACTGGTGGTACGCTCTTCTTTAAAAAGCTGGTAAAGCCAGGGCGAAGCCGAGATGTCGGCCCATCCGCCGTAGGCACCTGGAGCGAAGTTGCTCTCAACGGCCGAGCCTTGTGTGGCATTGGGGCTTGTGTTTACTGGTGTCCATTCATCGTCGGTGCCTTGCGCTCCATAGTCGAGGAATTGTACTTCGAAGAGGCTCTCTGCGTTGTTCTCGTATGCCGAACCTTCACGGAAGTTATCTCCGTAGTTGTCCATCAGTTTATAAGTGCCATACTTTTTGGCGATGATATCTTTCAATACCGGAAGTGCTTCGCTGTATTTTTGACGCATCATGAGGGCGCGGGCATAATAGCCAGCCGCAGCACCGCAGGTGGCACGTCCACCACTCCATTCACTGCCTTCATCACGGGAGGGAAGCAATTCCATTGCTTCCAGAAAGTCTTTTTCCACTTGGTCGAGCACTGCATCATAGGTGCTGTTGGCGCCATAAAGTCCGTTTAACGAAGAGTAGGTAGCATAATCCGTAATGAGAGGTGGATTCTGATAATAGCCCACTAAGTTGTAGTAGGATAGAGCGCGAAGGAAAAGCGCCTGTCCTTTGATACGTTTCATTTTTTCGGTAAGTTGGCTGTTATCTTCACCGCAGCGTGAAATGGTGAAATTGCACACATTGATAGTATAGTACCACTCACGCCAGGGCCACCATGTAACGTCTGAAGTGACTTCAGCATTAAGATCATCAAAAGGCAGATACCACACTTGTGAAGAGTTCCAGGCTTCATCGCCACGACATACATCGATGGTGTAGCCTACACGAGCATAAGAACCTTCCATGCGGATGTGGTTGTAGGCGGCAATCACACATTCCTCCAAGTCGTCAGCATTAAAGCCGAATGTACTTGAGGTTTGCTGGTTGGGATTCAACAGTTCTAATCTGTCGTTGCAGGAAGTCAACATGCCAAATCCCAAAATGAGAGCAAGTGAATATTTATTTAGTTTCATAAGATCTGTTTTTAATTTAGGTACTAGAAAGGTAAAGATTAGAATGTAAAATGAACACCACACATGAAAGTACGTGCAGTAGGATAAGAACAGAAATTGTATCCCGGAGTGAAAGTTCCTCCTGCATAATCCACATTGTAACCATGATAGCCGGTAAATGTGTGGAGATTCTGTGCCGATATGTAGAAACGTACATCGGATACATATTTGTCGAACCACTTATCCGGGAAGTTGTAGCCCAATTCTACATTGGCTATTTTCCAATAGGCTGCATTCTGAATCTTGCGTGAACTGAAGAGGTCGTTCCAACCCAAGCTGGCACTGTTGGTAACATAGGTGCGTGGCACGTTGGAAAGGTAAGTGCTGCCGTCTTCGCTAAAGCGGTTGGCATCGAGCATACCCACTTCTTTGTTTCCCCAGCCATAGCAAGAGTTGAGTGAGTTGTAGATGTCGTCGCTAACGTGATAGTTCAGTGCGCCGAACGTTGCGATGCTCAGGTCAAAGCGCTTGTATTCAAAACGGGCATTAAGGCCGAAATTGATTTTTGGCATGCCGCTGCCCAATACCACTTGATCTTCGGAGTCTACTTTACCGTCATTGTTTACGTCTTTATAGAGGCAGTCGCCAATTTGGGCGCCTTCTTGTGTGGCGTGGTTGTCAAGAACTTCTTGCGTGCGGGCGATACCTTCATAAACCCAACCGTAGAACTGACCGATTTCTTCGCCTACTTTAGTGATGTAAGAACCTGAGATATAAGAATCGGTACCGAAACCTAATGAGGTTACGCGGTTGCGTAATGTGCTAAGGTTGGCCGATACTTCATATTTGAAGTCATGGTCGCGGTTACGGTAGGTAGCGGAGAACTCAAAACCGGAGTTGTTCATCGAAGCGGCATTCATCGTTACGGTGGTATTGGACACTCCGGCTTGTTCCGGAACAGGAACAGCATACAGAAGGTCTTCGCTGGTATTCTTGTACCACTCAGCTGTAAACTCCAAACGATTGCGGAACAAAGCAAGATCGATACCAACATTGTAGGTCTTCTTTTTCTCCCATGCAAGGTTATTGTCCACGAAAGTGGAAACGGCAGAACCGGTCACTACGTTACCGTTGAAATTGTAAGTCATATTATTGCGTGACATGACGGCCTGATACATGTACTCACCGATGTTCTCATTACCAAGCTCGCCATAGCTTGCACGAACTTTGAACATGTTCACGACGTCCGGATTGAAAGGGAAGAAGCTTTCTTTGTCGAAGCGCCAGCCCACAGAGACGGAAGGGAAAGTTCCCCAACGGATACTTCTGGTCAGGCGTGAGCTGCCATCCCGGCGTACTGTTGCCGATAATAAATACCTGTCATCGTAGTTGTAATTGATACGACCGATGTAGGACAAGATAGCATGCTTGTATTCGTAACTTTCGGAATACGTGTTGGCGGCATTCTGAAGTTGTAGGAAATAAGGTTCGGTGAAGTTGATTCCCCATCCGGTCAGCAGGTCGGTGTTTTCTTCTTCGTAAGTCTGACCTGCCACTACGTTGATGTGGTGTTTGCCTATCGTACCATCGTAAGTAAGCACATTCTCTATCAAGGCGTCCGAATAAATACGGGAACCCTTGGTCAACCGTTCATTACTCTTGGACAGATAGACGCGGTTACTCTGCACCCATGCCGGAATCCAAGTGAAGTCCTTGCAGAAGGTTTTGCTGTAAGAGAGGTTTATTTTATAGTTGAGTTTGTGGTTTTTGCTGTTGAAGCCGAACATATTGAAGATGTCTACGTCTGCCGAGCCTGTTCCCACGAAACGGTCCACACGTGTGTTGCGTTGCAGCAGGTTGTTTACCAGTAATGGATTGGAAGCGGAGATATCACCATGTATGGTATCGTAGTATACGCCATAGCCGTAAGCGTCATAATTGAAGTTGTTGGCAATTCCCACCAAATTGTCGAGCACCCATGTTGAAGAATCGTATGCCTTGATGGTGGGCTGCATCAGTAAGGTTCCGCGCAGAATGTTGGTTACGTCGCCATACAGACCTTGAACGTATTCGGAAGCATTGGACAGGCCCATGTTATCTTGGTCGGAGTGGGAGTAAACAAGGCTGGTCTGGAACTTTATGAACTTGGTGTCCATACTGTTGTTGACACGTGCGGTGTAACGTTCGTAGTTAGGACCGGCACCTTCGAGTGTTCCTTTTTGGTTGAAATAGTCTAATGCTATATTATAGGTGTTGTGAGCACCACCTCCGGAAAGGTTTACATTATGGTTTTGACGGATACCTACTTTGAATACTTCGTCGAACCAATTGGTATTGGTGTCATCTTGGAAATGGTATTTCCCGGTTTCGCTGTTGAGCTTGTATCCCGATGGCAGTGGAGTGTTGGAGTTTACACAAGCCTGACCGATGTATTGGCTGTATTGGTCGGCATCCATTACATCATAGACTCCCTTAGGAATATAATCCATACCGAAATATCCATTGTAGTCCACTTTCAGCGGTTGATCTTTTTGTCCGCGTTTGGTGGTGATGATAATCACACCGTTGGCAGCACGTGAACCGTAGATGGCGGCAGCCGAAGCATCCTTCAATACCTGGATGGTTTCAATATCGTTGGAAGAGAAATCGCGGATGGAAGTTCCCATGGGAACGCCGTCAATGACATAGAGGGGAGAAGTACTGCCGAAAGATCCTACACCGCGAATACGTACGGTAGGATCGGCACCTGGTTGTCCGTCGGAGGTAACTTGTACGCCGGAAACCTTGCCTTCAAGCATGGTGGAGATGTTGGAGTTTGATGTCTGTTTCAAAGCTTCCGCATCTACTACGGCAACAGAACCGGTTAAGTCGGATTTCTTTTGTGTACCATAACCTACAACAACCACTTGTTCCAGCATTTGGTCATCAGCTTGTAATTGTATGGTATCAATAATAGCGCGGTTGCGAACTGCTACTTCGCGTTCCTTGAAACCCACATAGCTTATCAAAAGGATAGCGTTTCCGGGAACTTCCAACTGGAAGTTCCCATCCAGATCGGTAATGGTTCCGCCTTGTCCGCCTTTAACTCTGACGGTAGTTCCTGGCATAGGTTCACCTTGTTCGTCAACAATCTGACCACGAACCTTGATAGTCGGAGATTGTGTCACAGTAGCCATGGCAGATGTAGGATACACCGTCATGCTACTAAAGGCACACAGACCAAGCATTACGGAAAGAAATAAATGTTTCCTCATTTTTAAAAGAATTAAGATTATTAAATTAATAGATTAGATCACCGTTAACTATATTATAATATTATATTAGTCAATATACGATCCTATATTGACCGCCGGGAGAGTCAGGTAACAGACTTCACAAAACTGGGGGAGGTTGAATTTAGCCAATGCCATCTATGATAGACAGCTGTTCTCTTGTCGTTCTTCATATTATTAATATTAAAATTAGATTTCCAATCATTGCTTTTCCTTGAGAGATTTCCTGAAGAAATAAGCAATGATTGTATGGCAAAAGTAGGGCTTATGGTGTAAATGGGGGTGGACAAATGGGTTTTAGAGGTGGATAAACGAATTTTAAGTGTAGAGAATACAGCTTATTATGTAGATTTATTGTTTTTTGCCGTAAGTAAGGGTTATTCTTCCTCATTAAGCAGTGAACTTGGCGTCGTATTGAAGTATTTGGTGAAGCATCTCGTGAAGTATTTAGGGTCATTAAATCCTACTTCATAAGCAATTTCTGCAATGCTCATACTTTTATTCTCCCGGTTTTTCAGTACTAGTTCGCGGGCAATGTTCAGGCGGTAGTTGCGTATGAATTGTCCGGCGGACTGCCCAACAAGACTTTGTAGCTTTTTGTTCAACAGGCTTTTGCTCACACCTGCCGTTTCGCAGAAATCGCTCACCTCGAAATAGGAGTTTTTGTAGTTCTCCTTAATGACATTCATGATGCGGTTGAGGAACTTCTTATCGCCCGATTCCTCTTCCATATTCAAGGCATCCACATCCATGGCTATGGCATACTTCTTTTGATAACGTTTACGGTTCTCAAGGATATTTTCGATGCGGGTAAGCAGTAATGTCTCGTCAAAAGGTTTCAGTAAATATTCGTCAACTCCTATGCGGTAGCTTTCCAGGCGTGATTCCTGCGATGTCTTGGCTGTCAGCATAAGGAAAGGGATATGGGAGATAGCGAAATTCTCTTTTACCCGGCGGGACAGTTCAATGCCGTCCATTACGGGCATCATCAGGTCGCTGATGATAAAGTCTACCGAATGTGAGTTTAATATATTCAAGGCCTCTGCTCCATGGGCAGCTTCGAACACATTGTATTTATCCCGTAGGATGGAACGGATATATCCACGCATATCCGCGTTGTCCTCGACCACCAGGATTGATAAACCTTTTCCGAAAGTATTGGATGGGGGTAGCGCATCGGAAGTCATAAGTTGCGGGGCACTTTCGACCAGTGTTTCCACCGTATTGCTTTCCGGTGTTGTTGGCAGGAGGATGCGTAGCGAGCAGCCTATCGTATGGTTGTTTTGCGCATGGATTTCACCCCCATGCATCTGTACGATGCGTTTACACAAGTAAAGTCCGATGCCGCTTCCAGCCTGTCCGTACATAGGATATTTGGTTTGTCCTTGCGACTGGTAGAAACGGTTGAATATTTTGATTGTGTCATCATCAGGAATACCGCTACCTGTGTCGCTGACACAGATGTAAAGCATGGATTTGCGGTTATCGGCAGGAGGTAGCAGGGCTATGAACAAAGACACACTTCCGCCGTTTGGCGTAAATTTAATGGCATTGCTCAGCAGGTTCGTCAGCACTTTGTGCATCGCTTCTT
>OIUO01000409.1_pt1 | contig 11312 bp, 6 predicted proteins | sample 1586981 | NCBI WGS metagenome assembly OIUO01 (sample SAMN02674970, study PRJEB24791) | human gut metagenome, SKBSTL043 | isolation source: stool | host: Homo sapiens | place: USA
CCTACACTGCGGAAAAACACCGCTCACAAAGCGGACGCCAACTTGCTAAAACACACGAATCTGAAGGGAGTGGCCGACCACGCCGAGAGCACGCTCGGCAAGACCGTCTCGGAGCTGACCGAGGACGACCTGACCACCGGGGAGCCGACCAGCGAGTACTCTCTCAGCAACGAGATCCCCGACGGCGACGACAACAAACTGATGCGCGAGACCGACTGGCAATCGTGGCTCAAAGCAGCAGGCATCCGCGTCGTCAAGACCGGCGCCCAGACCCTGATCACCCTGATCGGCACGGACATGGTCAGCATCATCCAGCTCGACTGGGCACAGATGCTCGCCGTGACCGCTACCACCATGGTCCTCAGCCTGCTCACGAGCATCGCCGGACTTCCCGAGGTGGATGATGGCAAAAGCCCCGTTTCCACGCGATAAATCGCGCGGAAACGGTACCGGTGGAATATTTTGCGCCGATAATTAACTGCCCCGCACCCATACGACATGGGTGCGGGGCGATTTCGTGTTTCCGGTGGCTAGTCGTGAAGGGTAGAATCGCAGGTACCGTGCACCTGCGCGGCGACAACAGAAAAGTGCGGCCGAATAAGTCGATTAGTGACCAATGATTGACCTTGGCATATGTTTACGGCTTGAAACACCAAGAGCGGCAACGGAATGTGGGAGAACCGCGTTTAGTCTTCCAAACTGATTACGCGGGTTCGATTCCCGTCATCCGCTCCACTACAAAGGCGGAAGTCGCAACGGCTTTCGCCTTTTCTCATATGCGCACACGTATGGCGCACTCACGGTACAATACCGTCCTAGCATGGGCGTCGCGTAAACACGATTGCCTTCAAAGAAGATGGTCGTGACTGTGCTGGAATCAATGTTCGGTGCTATGAAGCGAAGCGTTGGTTGTGTGTCTAAGCTGGCCGCATTGTTGAATGAGTCTCAACTTCGGGGTGTCGTTTTATCGGCTGTGATGTTATTGTGGCGCGACACGCCAGCTTTATAGGCGATGAGTGGTGGCATCAGATGAGTTCGCTTGTACGTCTCCATTCTTTGTTGAAATATGTTATGCAAAGTGTGTAATTGGCATATGAAACTGTCATATTTGATGTATTGCGTTGCGTTTATGTGAACTTATTTTCATTGTGCATATCGTTATCAATTTGTTATCAAGGACGATCGCGAGTGAAATGCGCTCATTTATACAATGGTTGCTGCATGGCTGCCCTTGAGGGACGTTCCTCTGGCATGGCTTTGCAATGAGCCGCGATGTGGTCGTAACCAACGTGGGATTCGATTGTGCGGCGAAGAAAAAATGATGGGGGGGGGAGTCGCCCTCCATCATTCAGGAAAGGGAACTGAATGGTTTATAACATTCACATATTGCAAACAAGGAAAACCGGTCGTGTGGTTGCTGCTGCGGCTGCATCCGTGCTGTGTTGCATGGGAGCTGTATTTCCAGCGACTATCGGAGTGACTGCGGCGTCGGCCGATGAACCCGTCGAATTGGTCGTCAACGGCGGATTCGAAGACGATCTTAATGGTTGGAAGTCTGGAACGGTGTGGAATAGCTCCGCATCGTCCATTGCCGTCACTGCGGATGATGTGCATGGTGGCAGTGGCGCCTTGAGCGTTACTGATCGTACATCCTCTGATGCTGGTGCAATCCAGTCTCTTGATGGCAAGGTGGAAAAAGGACAGACATATACCGGAAGTATGTGGGTCAAGGCCACGGAAGACGGTGAATTCAATATCACTGTTTGTTCGGGTAATGGTTCCGGATGTGACCAGATTGCGACCGGAACGGCGAAAGCGGGTGAGTGGACACAAATTTCAGGTACTGGAACGTTAGGTGGTAGTGGTGATTTCACCAGTCCCTCGCTGGTGATTGAAAACAAGTATGGCACGAGCAATGCCGACTTCATTGTCGACGACATTTCCGTAACCGGTTCGGATTCTGGTTCCTCATTCGTGCCGCCGACTACGGGTACGGCAACGGCAGCCAAGGCTTTCGGCGACTATTCAAACCCGATTATCGATTATTGGTATGGCGCCGATCCGTGGGCTATGGAATACAACGGACGCGTATATATCTACACTACGGGTGATGGCACTTCTGTGAATGCTGATGGCTCGTTGAATTATGACTATGAATATGACAGTACTGGGCAGATCAAGGACAATTCGTTCGCTCAAGTAAAGACCATCAATGTTCTGTCCAGTGATGACATGGTCAATTGGCGTAATGAGGGTTACATTCGTGTGGCTGGAGAACAGGGGGTGGCCACCTGGGCCAGCAATTCCTGGGCTCCTGCCGTCGCTCATAAGACCATCAACGGTAAAGAGAAGTTCTTCCTGTATTTCGCCAATGGCGGCAGCGGTATCGGTGTGCTGACCTCGGATTCTCCTGTTGGTCCGTGGAAGGACGAAACCGGTGAGCTGTTGATTAAGGGCGGTACTCCTGAATCCGCTGGTGTGGTCTGGCTGTTTGATCCCGCGGTGTTCGTGGATGATGACGGGCAGGGCTACCTGTATTACGGAGGTGGTGTTCCGACAGGCGAGGAAGAACATCCGAACACGGCTCGCGTTATTAAACTGTCCGATGACATGCTGCATACCGAAGGTGAGGCTCAGGTCATAGACGCACCTGCCATGTTTGAGGACTCCGGGATTGCCAAGATAGGTGGTACTTATTACTACTCGTATTGCACTAATTTCAGCCATGACAACGTAATTGATGGTAACACGGTCGGTTACGGCAATATCGCGTATATGACTTCAGACAACCCGATGGGGCCGTTCACTTATCAGGGTGAGATTCTGAAGAATCCGAGCACGTATTTCGGTGTTGGCGGCAACAATCATCACGCGATGGTTCAACTTGGCGACCAGTGGTATATGACCTACCATGCGCAAACGGTGGCAAAGGAATTGATGAACGGCGGTAATCTTGACGCGGCGCATGGCTACCGAAATACTCATCTCGATCCGATTACGGTTAACGAGGATGGTTCCATTGCCGATATTGCAATGACATATGAGGGTCTCTCTTCGGTGAAGAATCTGGACGCGTATCAAGATGGAGGCATTCCAGCTTCCACCATTGCATGGGATTCCGGCATTCAGAACGCATATGACCTGACTTCTGGTGTGCGCGTGGTCGATATGACTACAGACAATTCCGAAGGTCAGAAGCTCAGCAATATTAATAATGGTGAGTGGACGTCTTTGGCGAATGTCGATTTCGGGAATAACGGCGCCTCTTCGCTGACTGTGACTGCAGCTGGCAAAGCCGGAGGCATCCTTGAGATTCGTCTTGATGATCCGGATTCCGAACCTGTGGCTTCTATTTCGATTCCTGCCGGTGATGGATCCGAGTACGCCGATTACACGACCACCCTTGAGGGTGTGACAGGGGTGCATCATGTGGTGTTCTCCTTCAAATCCGATGGTGGCGCGAATGCTCAGGATGAGCTGTACGACATCACTACGTACACTTTCACGGAGTCGCAGGATGAAACTCCTTCGACTCCGGTGGACAAGTCTGATTTGCAGAGCGCAGTGAATGAGAATTCCAGCCTGAACGCTTCCGATTACACGGAAGAGAGCTGGAAGGTGTTTGCTGACGCATTGCAGAAGGCTCAGGCGGTATTGCAGGATGAATCCGCTACTGAACAGCAGGTTCAAGATGCGCTTGCTGCATTGAATAGTGCACGTGCCGGTCTGAAGCTGGCTGATGATTCCACTGATGGCAATGCCGACGGCTCCAATGACGATGGCGTGGATTTGGCACAAACCGGTTCCTCTGTCTTGCCTGGTGCTGTGATTGTCGCTTGCTTGGCTCTCACTGGTGTGATCGTAGCGCGAGTGCGTCGCGAGATGCGCTAGTTACCTCTTGGTAATGCGGTCATCCCGTAGCGGCAGCCTCGGGATGACCGCACATGAAACCTAGAACTGGTACTTGTTCAAGCGTAAGTTTTGGCAGTGGTAATGTCCATCACTTATCCATATGCGGGAATGTCTTATCGTCATTCATTGCTGATTTGTGCGGGCATGCTATTGGAATACGCACTCGATGTTGAGTGCTTATCATGAAAGGTTAAAAGACTTATGAATTATTTACGACAAAAAATTTCGGCTAGTGCTATCGCGGTGTTGTCGACTTGTGGGTTGATTTTGGCGCCAATGCCGGTCTTTGCGGATGATTCAACGCCATCTTCAACGCCATCGGATGGCAGTTACACCACGACTGATAGCGGTGATGGCACGTATTCCATTCCCATGTTGAACACGGATGTTCCGGATATCAGTGTTATTCGTGTGTCGAAGGACGATCCGAATAACAAAGACGGTCGTGATGTGTATTACATGGTGAGTACCACTATGGAGCTCAGTCCCGGATCTCCAATTATGAAATCCTATGATCTGGTCAATTGGTGGATAGTCACGTACGTGTATGATCGCATTTCTATGAGCGATGCTTCATCCTTGCGCAATGGAGCTAGCTCGTATGGCGAAGGCGAGTGGGCTCCGTCGCTGCGCTATCACAATGGCCGCTTCTACGTGTTATTCAATACGAACAACCTTAATGGCGCTTATATCTACTACACCGATGATATTGAGAATGGTCCTTGGACGAAGATTGCCCTTAATCGGGGATTCCATGATCCGTCATTGTATTTTGATGAGCAAGGGAGTCCTTGGATTATCTCCGGCGTCAACCAATATAGGCTGTCCGATGATTTAACCACGGTGGTGGAGAGCCATGAGAATATCATCTCTGCCGAACAGTTCACTGATGATCTTGGTGAGACTCCTACCGGATTTGAAGGATCTCAGACTTTCAAAATCGGTGATTATTTCTATACTCCAACGATTTACTGGGGCAAAGACGGTCGTACGGTGATGCTGCTGCGCACCACTGATTTGCTTGATGGCTCCAAATACGAAGCCAAAAAGTATTATCTAGGTGCTTTCGCACAAGGTAGCCTTGTTGAAGTCGACAACGGTGATGGCACGACGTCTTGGCATGGATTCTTCTTCCGAGACACATATCCGACCGGACGTATTCCCGGTTTGATTCCTGCAACGTGGGGTGATGACGGATGGCCTGTGTTTGGGGACAATAATCAGGTAAGCGCGTCGGACACCTACGACAAACTGATTGATTTGCCTGCTGATTTGGAGAATCTGGTTCGCCAGCGTTCCCTGGTCAATTCGGACGATTTTGATAATGACGCGCCTCATCAGTCTTATCAGGATCAGGATTGGTGGACTCTGGAGGAGCCTCCTCAGGTTGACGATTCTCTGATTGGAATCGAGCTGGTGGACAATGGCGATTTCGAAAACGGGACTGAATCGTGGACCCCTCAGTGGAATGGTACGCTTACCGCGATTACGGATGGTTCTCTTTCTGGAACCACGAGTCTTGCTGTGACGAATCGTGGCGAATACAATGGCGCTGGCCCGGGTCAATCTATGGATGGAAAATTGCAGCAGGGCGTGACATATCGTGCCAGTGCAACGATTCGATACGACCATGAGATGGACGGCGTCGATTCATCGGCTGTGACTTCCCACCTGTTTTATGTGGCGATTCAATATGCAGACGGCACAATTAATCGTGTGGCCACAGGAACAGTGAAACGTGGGGAGACGACTACTATCACAGGTGAGTTCTCCATCCCATCCGACGCTAATGTGGAAGGTTCCAAACTCATTGTCGAAACCGCGTGGGGTGCGGAAGGCACGTGCATGGATTACGTCATCGACGATATTTCCCTGATCGGTCTTGCTGATGAGAAGGAATATCCGGTCGCCGAAGAATACCAACCCAATGGTTCGAATCTTGATTTGGTATGGGAATGGGGACATAATCCAGATAACCGATATTGGTCTCTCACTGATCGTGAAGGCTGGTTGCGTTTGACCAATGGGCACAAGGTTTCCGCCACGGCCAAATATATGAAAGGCACTTATGGCGACCTGACATATTTTGAAACCGCCCGTAACGTTTTGTCGCAGCGTACCTTTGGCGGATCCATGTCTGTGGAAACCCACATGGATGTCAGTCATATGAAGGATGGAGACACCGCAGGCCTCGCTACATATACCCGTAGTTTTGCCTATGCCGCTGTGCGTCAAGAAAATGGACAGCGAACGTTGGGCGTGGTCAAGCGTGTCTACGACAATGGCGTGAAGGACGCGGACGGTAATATCGTTGACGATACGATTGATCGTGACGCTGAAGAGGCCTTTGTATCGGGCGGCACAGTGACATTGCCAGATGATGCGACCAATGTGTGGATCAAGTCGGACAACACACTGGATAATGCGAGTGGTAAGTTGACGATTCAGTATTGGTACAGTCTGGACGGTAAGCAATGGTCCAAGCTTGGCGACGAGCAGGGGCCGCTGACTTACGATTGGAGCTTGTCGCACTTTAAGGGGTATCGAATCGGCTTGTTCAATTACGCCAAGGAGAATACGGGTGGTTATGTCGATTTTGATTACTATGACTTGAGCGACGTGTTGACTTCTGACGGCAAAGCTGTGGATACGTCTAAGCTGCGTTCGGCCATTGATCAGGCTGACTCTCTGCAGTCTGCGGAATATCCTATGGATGAGTGGGATAAGATGCTCACGCTACTTGATAAGGCAAAGCAGGCGTTGGCATCCGATCCTTCCACGCAAAATGAGGTGGATGCCCCGCAGCGTGCACTGAGTTTGCAGCTCGCGCAATTGGCGGTTGACCGTCAGTCTGGTGATGGCGGAAATCCTGGTGGTGGTGATCAGACCGGTGACGGTAACCAGTCGGGTAACGGCGATCAGACCGGTGATGGCGGCCAGCAACAGTCTTCTACTGCTGATGATAATTCATCTGAACTGTCATCAACTGGTTCGTCCGTAACACCGATGGTGCTGTCTGCAATTGCCCTGATGCTGGCTGGCATCAGTGTCATTCGGATACGCCGCTCTTCGCGCTGAAATATCGCCGCAGCCTGTTGGTTGCAGCGATTGAATGTGCGGAATCAGTGATGTGTCGCAATGGTGGGTTGTGCGAATGCTCGGCAACGTGGATTCGTACAACCCATCCTGTTATGTTGAGACCGCGGCGTGAGACATGGTGGAGCATGACATCGGCGTAGAATGTGCGATTTTGGAAACAAAGGAGCTGGTGTGTGGGCGGCTGGCAGTTTTCATTTCGAATCGACGGCGTTCTCCTGATATCAAGTATGGCTGTGTATCTATGTTGCCGTTATGTGGTGATGTTAGCGGAGTGAGTAATTCGGATATGGTTCGCCCTTATGAACATATGTATGGCTTATGTCGTCCGCCGAAGCATGGTTGCGATTAGCGAAAATCAGGTATTGCGGCGTTATGTCCGGCGCCATGTCATTATCGTATGGCGCACTCACGATACAATACCGTCCTAGCATGGGCGTCGCGGCATGAGACGACGCATTGTGCAGACAGGTGTGGCGTCGAACAACGAACGCGAGGTAAACGTAGATGGCGGTGAATTCCAGCGTGGAGAAACAGCCGGTCGACCAGCAGGCGAGCGGTGAGGTGCAGACTGAAATCGATACGCGGTCCGATGGTGTTTCGCCCATGCCCAACGATGTTTCCAAACATAACGATGTTTCCAAGCATCCGGTGGCGTCCATTCCCGAATCGACGCTGTCGCTGGCCGATATTGAGCGTAAGCGCTCGCATCCTGCATTGTGGCTGGCTTATGCGCTGCTGGTGATTGCGGCCATTGTGGTGCCGTATTGGTGGGGGCGTGCGATTGCGGTGAACGATACGCAGTGGCTGCTTGTACTTCGAACGAGTGGCGCGAGGCGGAGAGTGCCGCGATTACGGCGAAAGCCGGCAGCGAATCCGATTTCTACGTATCCCCCGAACGCCGCGCCATCATCTTCCCCATCTCCCGCAAAGAGCAGAACAACGATTTACGTGACCTGCTGATCGCACAGCAAGTACGTCGTATCGATGAGCTGGAGCGGCAGGTCGATATGCTTGAGGCTTTGCTGCATAGCGGGCGACGGGGGCAGGGCATCATCTTTCTTGCTTCCGAAACGCGAATCGGGCGAGCGGGGCTTGTCTGCGGGCAATAATGACGTTGCTCCCGCGGATTCGGATAAGGAGAATCGTAGCGAGGATCATGGTGAGGGCCATGGCGAGTAATCGATCGTATCGGAGACTTGCCCAACACGCACGCTAAGATGGGCATCGCAATACATGGCAATGAGCAGGTAATCGGCGAGGCGGTGCATGGAGCAGGAATCCAACGAGCAAGAACCTAACGAGGCGACGGAAATCGTAGGCGGCAAAGTAGAGACCGTCGAGGTTTCCAGGCACCCCGAGGCTTCCATACCCGAGACCGATTTGTCTTTGGCTGATATCGAGCGCCGTCGTTCGCATCCGTTGCGTTGGGCGTTGATTATTCTTGCCGTACTGTGCGCCATCATCGCGCCGTACTGGTTCGGCCGTTCGTTGGCGGTGAATAATACTGACTCCATTGTGGCCGTGCTCGGGGGAGTGTCTCCGCAAGGTATCGCACTGGTCGGTTGGGTGACCGTGGTGATTGCGTACGTCGGATTGGCGATGGCGGTGGTCGTCTCGCCGTCCTGGCCGTGGTTGATCGTGTTCGTGATCGGGTTGGCCGGCGAGCAGTTCATCGCGGGACTCAGCATGCTCAATCTCAATTTCTGGTATTCCACGTACGTGGTCTACGGCAAGCAGGCCGGCCTGGCGAATGCCGCGAATCTGGGCATTATGGGGGCGGCGATCGGCATCGCCGTATACGCCCTGGTGTTTGTTGGTCTGCTGGTGATTATCCGGAAGACCTCGCCGCTGAACGTACTGACCAAAAGCTGGGCGAGTTTCATTCTGTACTTCGTGATTGAAACCATCGCCCTGCTCGTGGTGTTGTTTGGCGGATTGCTCACCACTGTGTGAGCGCACGTGAGTCGCCGTACGTCGTTCAGTACTCACCACTCACTGCTCACCACCGCGCAAACCGTGTGCCCGATGTCTATTTAGAGGTGCAACACCCCCTGTTGGTCCTGCAATTCTAGCAGTTCGTCGGCGAATGCCTCGGCGGGCCGGATTCAATTTGTAAGCGCAACGCTTGTGTTCGGGCTGGCTGCCTTCGATTGTAGCTTGGCGATCTCCTCGTCCCATACCTCGTTGGGCGTTTTGTAGCCGAGGAGCTTCATGGGGGTGTCGTTGATCTCCCCGACGATCGCGTCGAGGTCCTCCTGGGCCAAGTCCTCGAACCCGGTTCCTTTGGGCAGATAGCGGCGGATCCTGCCGTTCCTGTTCTCGTTGCTGCCACGCTGCCAGGAACTGTACGGGTCGGCGAAGTACGTGAGCATGCCCAGCGCCTCGTCCACCAGCATGTGCAGGCTCGCCTCCGTGCCGTTGTCCCACGTGCGGTCGACGCGCGCGGCCGGCGGGATGTCCTTGAAGATCTCGTATTCGGCCCTGGCCGTGGCGGACGCGCTCTTGTCGTCGACGAGCCGGGCGAACAGCCTGCGGCTCCTGCGCTCCACCTGCGTGTTCATGCAGCGCCTCGACGGCGCGGCGCCGACCACCGTGTCCGACTCGAAATGGCCGAACCCCTTCCTGGATCCGACCGCCTCGGGCCGGTCCGCGATGGGCACGCGCATCGGGATGCGCGGCCCTTTCGCCTTCCTGCCCTTTTTCCTCGTCCGGCGTTTCCTGCCGCGCGCCAGGTACTGGCGCAGGTCCAGCGCCCGCTGCGGCTTGGCGTAGATCCACTGGTAAAGGCACTCGTGGCTGATCCGCATCGACGGGTCGCCGGCGTACTGGGCCTTCAACCGTCCCTCGATCAGTTCCGGGCTCCACCCCCTGCGCAGCGAGTCCAGCACCCAGGCGCGAAGCCGGTCCGAGTCCATGCGACGCGGCTTGCGGGATCCGCGCCGGCGCAGGTCCGCCTTCCTCTGCGCGGCCAGCGCCGAATAGAACGGACCCAAGGTCCACGGCCCGGTCTTCAGCCGTTTCGGCCGGTAGGGACGGTACGACCCGTTCTCGTTGGACGCGAACCACAGGCCGCGCCTCAGCTCGCGTGACACCGTGGACTTGTCCCGGCCGATCCTCTCCGCGGTCCGCCGAATGCTCAGATGCTGTTCGCAATGCAGCTTCTCGATCAGGATCCTCTCCTCGGACGACAGGTGCGAATACTGTTGACCCATGAGTGCAACACCTTCTTAAGTTAGAAACTTCGAACACTTCCAACCCTAGACAAGGTGTTGCACTTCTATTTAGAACCCGGGCGGGTGTCCGGTAGCCGAGCATGCGCATGGGACGGTTGTCGGCCTCGTCGACAATCTCCCGCAGTTCCCCGGCCATGTCCATCCGGATTTCGCTGCGCTTGGGCAGATACCGGCGGATCATGCCGTTCCTGTTCTCGTTGCTTCCCCGCCGCCGGCTGGAGTACGGGTCGGCGAAGTACGTGGCCATGCCCAGCCCGTCGCGCAGCCTTTCGTGGTGGGCGAACTCGGTGCCGTTGTCGTGCGTGACGCCGCCGCGCGCGCCGGCCGGCAGCGGCGAGAACATCGCCAGCTGCGCCCCGACGCTTTCCCCGGCGGTCTTGCCGGGCACGATCCCGGCCATGAGGAACCTGGTCTTCCTCTCGACCTCGGTGTGCAGGTTGCATCCGGCGCCGATCACGCCGTCGGCCTCCCAATGGCCGAAACCGCTGCGGTCTCCGGCCTCCGGCGGACGCTCGGAGATGGGAACCCGTCCGGGAATCGGGAAACGCGACGTCCTCCCGCCGCCGCGCCTGCGACGCCTCCTGTGGCCGCGTGGAAGGGCGCGCCCAGCGTTCACGGCGATGGCGGTCGGCGTGGATCCAACGGTAGACGGTCTCCGGTCACACGCGCATGGCGGAGTCGTCGGGGAACAGGACGCGCAGCCTGCCGCTGACGGGCAGCAGCGACCAGCCGCGACCCAGCCATTCGGCCACCCGCGCCCACAGGCGTTCGCATGACAGGCGGTAGCGCTTGCGCGGTTTGGCGCGTCTGCGGTCGGCCTTGCGCTGCGCGGGCCCGGCGATGTAATATCTGTCCGTCCACGGGCCCGTCTTCAGCCGTTTCGGCCGGTACGGCCGGTAGGACTCGTTCTCGTTGGACGGGAACCACGTGTTGCGTTTGATCTCCCTGCTGACCATCGAGACGTTGCGGCCGGGCATCAGACCGATCCCGCGGATGCTGGTGCCGTTGCCGATCTCGATCTGGATGACCTGGCGTTCCTCTTCCGACAGGTGCGAATATACTTCTCCC
>OIUO01000412.1_pt1 | contig 11294 bp, 10 predicted proteins | sample 1586981 | NCBI WGS metagenome assembly OIUO01 (sample SAMN02674970, study PRJEB24791) | human gut metagenome, SKBSTL043 | isolation source: stool | host: Homo sapiens | place: USA
GGAGGGCAAGACCGTGGCCGTCTTCGGTTGTGGCGACTGCGAGGCCTACTGCGACACGTTCTGCGGAGGCATGAAGGAGCTCCACGACGCGGCCGAGGCAGCAGGCGCACACGTGATAGGATCGGTCGATGCGGCGGGCTACTCCTATGAGGACTCGGAGGCCGTCGTGGATGGACGCTTCGTGGGACTCGCCCTCGACGACGTCAACGAGGACGACAAGACCGAGCAGCGCATCGAGGCTTGGCTGGAGGAGATCAAGCCGAGCCTGTAGGAGGTCAAGTCCTGTAGGAAGCCAAGTTCGTAGGAGGCCAGGTCCGCTGCCCCAAGGGCTGGACAGGACCCTACTTCTAAGAGACCAAAAGCCTGCTCCGTGGGAGACCATGGGTGGCCCGCGGGGCAGGATGACACATAGCAAACAACCCAATAGAAAAAGCGAGGAGACAAAGAGAAATGGAACAGAGAGAGGTGATGCCGCTGGCCGACATGAAGGTGCTCATGAATCATATCTATGAGTATAAGAAGGGAGTGAGACAGATGGTGCTCTACACCTTCAACGAGAAGTATCGCGACTTCGCCGTCAACCGACTGGAGAAACAAAGCATCGACTACATCATCCAGCCCGTGGGCAACGGAAGGGTCAACCTCTTCTTTGGCAAGAGGGAGTGTATGGCGGCCATCCGACGCATGGTGACGCGCCCGCTCTGCCAACTCACGCCCGAGGAGGACTTCATCCTCGGCGCCATGCTCGGCTACGACATCTGCGCCCAATGTGAGCGCTACTGCGAGCGCAAGCAGCGCTGCGAGTGCGCTTCTGTCTCCAACTGACACACCTCGTCACGCAAGGATAAAAGCACTAATAATCAATTGGTTATATGCTTTTATCCATACAAGGCGCACCCCGCCTCGACGTATGGCCCAAGGCGCCGCTTTGGGCTGTGGACTGCTGGGCCCACAGCTCGTTCTTGACGGCACCATCAGCCCAAGGCAAGGGAATGGACTTTTTCCTCCCTGCCTCCCCCCACCGCAAGCCCAAGGACTATCCCACTACGGCCCGCGCTTGTTTCAAAACAAAAATCTTTCTTAAAATAAAGCAAAGGGGCGACCTTTTTAATATTATTTAGATACCACCATTCCCCCTTATGGCATAAATTGTGTAATTTTGCGACAAAATAAAAAGTGGTACGCAAAACAAATACAGAATAGCGTCTAAATAGAGACAACAAATACGTTTATGTCAGAATCCATTGATATTCGCGAGCTCAACGCCCGCATCGAGCAGCAGAGTGCGTTTGTGACCAACATCACCGCCGGCATGAGCCACGTGATCGTGGGCCAGCAGCACCTCGTAGAATCGCTGCTCATCGGTCTCCTCTCCGACGGCCACGTGCTGCTGGAGGGCGTGCCCGGACTGGCCAAGACGTTGGCCATCAGCACCCTTTCGAAACTGGTCGATGCCGACTTCAACCGCATCCAGTTTACCCCCGACTTGCTCCCCGCCGACGTGGTGGGCACGATGATCTACTCGCAGAAGGAGGAGCGCTTCCTCGTCAAGAAGGGTCCCGTCTTTGCCAACTTCGTGCTGGCCGACGAGATCAACCGCGCACCCGCCAAGGTGCAGAGCGCGCTGCTGGAGGCCATGCAGGAGCACCAGGTGACAATCGGCGAGGAGACCTTCGCCCTCCCCAAGCCCTTCCTCGTCATGGCCACACAGAACCCCATCGAGCAGGAGGGCACCTACCCGCTGCCCGAGGCCCAGGTGGACCGCTTCATGCTCAAGGTCATCATCGACTACCCCACCATCGAGGAGGAGAAGCGCATCATCCGCGGCAACCTCGCCGGAGAGCGCACGGAGGTCTATCCCGTGACCGACGCCCAGCAGATCCTCCACGCACGCAGCGTGGTGGAGGAGGTCTATATCGACGAGAAGATAGAGCAGTACATAGCCGACCTGGTCTTTGCCACACGCTACCCCGACCGCTACAAACTCTCGTCGCTCCACCAGTACATACAGTTTGGAGGAAGCCCCCGCGCAAGCATCAGCCTGGCCAAGGCGGCCAGAGCCTACGCCTTCATCAAGCGCAGGGGATATGTCGTGCCCGAGGACGTGAGAGCCGTGGCCCACGACGTGCTGCGCCACCGCATCGGACTGACCTATGAGGCCGAGGCCGCCAACGTCACCACGGAGGACATCATCTCCCAGGTCATCAACAAAGTGGAGGTGCCCTGATGGACGCGCAAGAGCTTTTGGGCAAGGTGCGCAAGATCGAGATCCGCGCACGCGGACTGAGCCGCAACGTCTTCGCAGGAGAGTATCACTCGGCTTTCCGCGGACGAGGCATGGCCTTCTCGGAAGTGCGCGAATACCAGTACGGCGACGACGTGCGCGACATCGACTGGAACGTCACGGCACGCCTGCACCGCCCCTACGTCAAGCTCTTCGAGGAGGAACGCGAACTGACGGTCATGCTGCTCGTCGATGTCAGCGGATCGCTCGACTTCGGAACGACGCAGCAGACGAAGCGAGACATGGCCACGGAGATGGCGGCCACGCTGGCCTTCAGCGCGATACAGAACAACGACAAGATAGGGGTGGTGTTCTTCTCAGACCGCATCGAGAAGTATATCCCGCCACAGAAGGGACGACGCCACATCCTCTACATCATCCGCGAGATGCTGCAGCTCAGGCCGCAGAGCCGCCGAACCAACATCGGACAGGCCATCGAGTTTCTCAACCGCGTCACCAAACGGCGCACGACAGCCTTCCTCATCAGCGACTTCTATGACACCGACGACTACGAGCACACGCTCAACATCGCCAACCGCAAGCACGACGTCGTGGCCATACAGCTCTACGACCCCTTGCTGCGCGAGTTGCCCAACGTGGGACTGCTCAGCGTCAGCGACGCCGAGACGGGCCACGAGATGATCATCGACACGGGCGACAAGCGGCTCAGACGCCGCCACCACGACTACTGGTTGCAGCAGGAGCAACGGCTGCGCGCCATGCTGAGCCGCTGCCAGGTGGACCACATCTCCCTGGCAACCAACAACGACTACGTACAGGCCCTGCTGCGGCTGTTCAAACAGAGAGGAAGAGCATGAGAAAGCAGACGATACTACTATTGGTCCTCGGCGTGCTGACGCCGATCATGGCCCTTGCACAGGCCAAGGTGACGGCCCACCTCGACTCCACCAGCATCAAGGTCGGGTCGCAATGCAGGCTGGTCGTGGAGGTCAGCGCACGACAGGGCGCGCGCATCCTGTGGCCGACGCTCAAGGACCACCATCTGTCCAAGGAGATAGAGGTGGTGGGGCAGCGGACCGAGGGCGATAACGAGGAGGGACAATCCACGATGCGCAAGGTCTATACGCTCACCGCATGGGACGAGGGCAGACAGACGGTGCCGGCGCTCACGGTGGACGTGGACGGCAAGAAATACAAGACGCAAGCCATCGCCCTGGAGGTACTGACCGTGCAGACGGACTCCATCCGACCGGACGATCCTAAGCCGCCCTACGACATCCAGGAGCTGCCCTTCAGCCAAGAGGAATGGACGCCGATCTACCTATGGAGCCTGCTGGCCCTGCTGCTGACGATCGTGGGCTGGTATCTCTTCTCGCGGCTGCGCAGTGGCAAGCCCATCATCAGTCGCAAGCAGATCCTACGCCAGGAGCCGCCCCACCAGAAGGCGCTGCGGCGCATCAACGAGATCAAGGCGGCACGCCTCGAAGGGGGCGACGACCAGAAGGAATACTACACGCTGCTGACGGAGGCGCTGAGAAGGTATATGAGCGAGCGCTTCGGCTTCAACGCCATGGAGATGACCTCGCAGGAGATTGTCCAGCGACTGAAGGCGGACCAGGATCCCACGAAGATCGACGAGCTGCGCGAACTCTTCGCCACGGCCGACCTCGTGAAGTTTGCGCGCTTCGCCGCCGACCGCCATATCGGCGAGATGTATCTGTCCAACGTGGTCCGATTCATCGAAGACACGAAACTGGCGGACACGCCGACGGAGATATGCGTGGAGGAGACGCTGAGCGACGAGGACCGCAGTAAGCGACGCCGCAGAAGGGGCGTCCGCATCGCGCTCTGGCTGATCATCGCCGCCACGGCGGCAATAGTGGCCTACGTAGCCTGCATGGCCTACCAGCTGCTGTAGCCTGCCATTCGGACGCGGAGCCTGCGCATCAACAAAATCCTGCGCATCAACAAAAGAAAGAAAAAAATGGAATTTGCTAATAAGGAATATCTGCTGCTCCTGCTGCTGCTCATACCCTATGTCTTGTGGTACTTCCTGTATCGCAAGAACCGACTACCGTCGCTGAGGATGAGCACCACGAAGGCCTACCGCTACGGACCGCGGTCGCTCCGCATGAGGCTGCTCCACCTGCCGATGCTGCTGCGCTGCCTGACGTTTGCGCTGGTCGTCATCGTCCTGGCGCGCCCGCGGACGTTCAACCCGCTCGACAAGCGAGAGGTGGAGGGCATTGACATCATGCTCGCCATGGACGTCTCGACGAGTATGCTCGCCGAGGACGTGGCTCCCTGCCGCATGGAGGCGGCCAAGGACGTGGCGGCGGAGTTTATCGCCGGAAGGCCCAACGACAATATCGGACTGACGGTCTTCGCGGGTGAGGCCTTCACGCAGTGTCCCATGACGACCGACCATACCACGCTGCTCAACCTCCTCCACGCCCTGCGCCCCGACCTGGCGGCCAGCGGCCTCATCGACGACGGAACGGCAGTGGGCATGGGACTGGCCAACGCCGTGAGCAGACTGAAGGATCAGAAGGTGAAGAGCAAGGTGGTCATCCTGCTCACCGACGGCAGCAACAACATGGGAGACATCTCGCCGCTGACGGCGGCCGACATCGCCAAGCAGTTTGGCGTGCGCGTCTATACCATCGGACTGGGAACCAACGGCATCGTCCGCTACCCCATCTCCGTCAATGGCATGAAGCAGTATGTGCAGGGACGCGGAGAGATCGACTACGAGACGCTGCGGAAGATAGCGCAGGCCACGGACGGCAACTTCTACCGCGCGGCCAGCAAGGGCGAACTGCAGCGCATCTACAAGGACATTGACAAACTGGAGAAGACGAAGCTCGTCGCATCTCCCTCGGCGCGCCGCTACGAGGCCTACATGCCCTTCGCGATCGCCGCCCTGGTCCTGCTGCTGGTGGAGGTGCTACTGAGACTGACGTGGCTGAGACGCCTGCCAGTGTGAGAAATAAGGAAGTAAGATATCATGTTCAGATTTGAAGATCCAACATACCTTTGGCTGTTGCTGCTCGTCCCGGCACTGGTGGCAATACGCATCATCGGCCTCCGCAGCCAGCGGAAGCGCATGGCGCTCCTGGGCAACCCCACCCTGCTCAGAACGCTCTCGCCAGGCATCTCGCGCCGGCGCCCGGCCATCAAGTTTTGGCTGCTGATGGCGGCCATCGCCCTGATGGTCGTCATGATCGCCCGCCCGCAGACGGGAAGCAGCATCTCGCACGAGAAGCGACAGGGCATACAGACGATGATCTGCCTCGACATCAGCAACTCCATGATGGCGCAGGACGTGGCGCCGTCGCGACTGGAGAAGAGCAAGATCGTGGTGGAGGACCTGGTGGATCACTTCCGCAACGACCAGATAGGAATGGTGGTCTTCGCCGGCGACGCATTCATCCAGTTGCCCATCACGAGCGACTATGTGTCGGCCAAACTCTTCCTGCAGGACATCGACCCGTCGCTCATCGGCACGCAGGGCACGGACATGGCTCAGGCCATCCGGCTGGCCATGCAGAGCTTTGCGAAGAACGGCAAGCAGGGCAAGGCCATCATCGTCATCACCGACGGCGAAAACCATGAGGGGGGCGCAGAGGCAATGGCCAAGGAGGCAGAGAAGCAGGGCATCCGCGTCTTTATCCTCGGTATCGGAACGGCGGCGGGAGCTCCTATCCCCCTCGGCGACGGCGGCTACATGAAGGACGCCTCGGGACAGGTGGTCATGACACGCCTCAACGAGACCATGTGTCAGGAGGTGGCCAAGGCGGGCAAGGGTGTCTATATGCATGTGGACAACTCGCTCATCGCCGAGCGACAACTGGACAAGGAACTCCAAAAAATGCAGCAGGGGGCCATCGACAACGTCGTCTATAGCGACTACGACGAGCAGTTTCAGGGCGTGGCCATCCTCATTCTGATCCTCCTCATCGCCGAGGCCGTGATCCTGGAGAAGAAGCGCGAAAAGAAGGGGCAGGAGGCCTCATCAACAGAAAGAAAATGAAACAGACGGTTCTTATACTCATCGGGCTCCTCGTGGCCATGCTACCAGCGTGCGCACAGGGCGACCGCCAACTGGTAAGGCAGGGCAACCAGCTCTACCGACAGGGCAACTATCCGCAGGCGGAACTCTGCTACCGCAAGGCGATAGCGGCTCAGCCGGCCAACGGTACGGCCCACTACAACCTCGGCTGCGCGCTGCAAAAGCAGAAGAAGGACCAGCAGGCCCTCGTGCAATACAAGCAGGCGGCCAAGACGATCAGCGGACCGAAGCGACAGTCGCAGGCCTACTACAACATGGGCACGGTGCTGCAGGGACAGAAGGAGTATGACAAGGCGATGGAAGCCTACAAGAACGCCTTGCGCATGAATCCGCAGAACGAACGCGCACGCTACAACTACGTGCAGTGTAAGCGGCTGCTCAAGCAGCAACAACAGCAGCAAAAGAATCAGAAGCAGAACAAGGACCAAAAGGACAAGAACAAGAATAAGAATAAGAAAAAGGACCAAAATAAACAGCAAAACCAAAAGCAGAAGGACCAGCAGAAGCAGAAGCAGCAGGATCAAAACCAAATGAGCCGGCAGAACGCTGAGCAACTGCTCAATGCGGCCATGCTGAAGGAGCAGGAGACGCAGCAGCGGCTGAAACAAGCCATGCGCCAACCCAACAAGAGAAAGCTGGACAAAAACTGGTAAGGACGATACAAGACATATATGAAGCGATTGATACTGATATGTACGCTCTTCACGGCAGTCGCCTGCCTCTACGCCCAACGGGTGCAGGTGGCGGCTCCAAGCCATGTGATGGTGGGTGAGGAATTTCAAATCGAATATACGATCAACACGCGCGACGTGAGAAACTTCCACATCGGAAGCCTCCCCAGCGGGTTGGAGTGTCGCTACGGACCTTTCAGGTCGGAGCAGTCGAGTTTCCAGGTCGTCAACGGCCACACCACCTCCTCGTCGTCGGTCTCCGTGGCCTACGTCCTCATAGCGCGCAAGAGCGGCACGTTCACCATCCCGCCAGCACGCTTCCACTCGAGGGGCAACAACCTGGCTTCCACACCGATCAAGATTGTCGCCTCGGGTGGCCACGCGTCGTCGCAGGGCTATGGGGCTCACGGCCAGGACGAAGGCTACGAAGAGGAGGAAGGAAGGCAGCAGGCAAGCAGCGGCAACGAACTGTTTATCAAGGTCTTTGCCAACAAGACGCACGTCCGAGAGCAAGAGGCCGTACTCCTTACTTATAAGGTCTATACGACCGTCAACCTCGTGCAGCTCGACGGCAAGATGCCGGACCTCAAGGGTTGCCACGTGCAGGAGGTGAAACTCCCGCAGCAGAAATCGTTTCATACCGAGACCTACAAAGGCCGGCGCTACAACTGCGTGACGTGGAGCCAGTATGTGGTCTATCCGCAAATCACGGGCAAGATCACCATCCCGCCCATCACCTTCCAGGGTATCGTCAGACAGGAGAACCGAAGCGTGGATCCCTTCGAGGCGTTCATCGACGGAGCGGGCTACAGGGAGACCAAGCGCAACATCAAGGCTGATGGCATCACGATAAAGGTGGATCCGCTACCCACGAAGCCGAGCAACTTCTCGGGAGGCGTGGGATCGTTCAACATCTCGGGTCAGCTGACGAAAGCGGAGGTGAAGGCGGGAGAGCCGGTCACGCTGCGCATCGTCATCGGTGGAACGGGCAACCTCAAACTGATCCAGCAGCCCAAGGCCGACTTCCCGCAGTCGTTTGACAAGTACGACACGAAAGTGACGGACAAGACCCGACTGACGGACAACGGTATCGAGGGCAACATTGTCTATGATCTCCTGGCCGTGCCCCGCAAGGAGGGAGACTACACGATCCCGCCGGTCTCCTTCACCTATTTTGACATGAAGACGCAGGCCTACAAGACCATCAGTACCCATGCCTTCAAACTCAAGGTGCTGCCGGGCGACAACGCGGGCGAGGTCAACGACTTCACCGAGAAGCCGGGCGACATCCGTCCGATCAAGTCGGGAAGCACGGTCTTCGAGAACAGGGCCGACTTCTTCTTCGGATCGGCGGGCTGGTGGACGACGATCGTGTTGCTGATCATCGTGCTCCTCGCCGTGGCCTACACGTTCCGCAAGCGGGCCAAGGAGAACGGCGACTTCCTCCGCAACAAGCGCAAGAACGCCAACAAGGTGGCTACCATCCGCCTGCAAAAGGCCAATCAACTGATATTGCAGGGCAATGCGGGCGAGTTCTTCGACGAGGTGCTCCGCGCATTGTGGGGCTACATCGGCGACCGACTCAACATGGAGGCTGAGCAGCTCAACCGCGAGCACGTGGCCACCAAGCTCCATGAGCTTCACATTGACGGCGACACCATCCGCCGCTTCATCGGCGCCATCGACGAGTGTGAGTTTGAGCGCTACGCACCAGGTGACGCCAAGGGCAACATGAGCCGCACCATCGAGGCGGCCATGACGGCCATCACACAGATAGAGAACGCTATGGAACAGAATCAGAAAGGGGCCAAGACGCGGGGCTTCAAGACGCTGCTGGTCGTCATGCTCTGCCTGATGGCGCTGCCCTCTCAGGCCGTCACCAAGCAGATGGGCGACAAGGAATACACGCAGGGCAACTACCTTCAGGCGGTCAAGGACTACAACGACCTGCTGCAACATGGGGTCTCGGCCGACGTCTATTACAACCTCGGCAACGCCTACTACCGACTGGACGACATCCCCCACGCCATCCTCGCCTACGAGCGCGCCCTGCTGCTCGCTCCAGGCGACGGCGACATCCGCTTCAACCTCCAGGTGGCACGGGCCAAGACCATCGACAAGATCACGCCGCAGTCGCAGCTCTTCTTCGTCACGGGCTATCGGGCGCTGGTCAATTTCATGCCCGTCGATGCGTGGGCAGTCTGCGGCATCCTCTCGCTGGTGCTCCTGATCGTCGCCCTGGCGGTCTTTCTCACCACACGCAACCGCGTCCGCCGCACGGCAGGACGATACGCCGCCATCTCGCTGGGCGTCTTCTTCCTGCTCAGCACGCTCTTTGCCTGGCAGCAGCAGCAACAACTGGAGAACCACTGTGGAGCCATTGTCATGGGCAGTTCGGTGGCGGTGAAGAAGTCGCCCGACACGGCCTCGCCCGACCAGTTTGTCATCCACGAGGGCACCAAGGTCTTCATCAAGGACCGCGGCATCACGGACTGGTTCCTCGTCCAACTGGAGGATGGGCGCGAAGGTTGGCTCACCGCAAGGCAGATAGAAGAGATCTGACGCTCCCAGCAGCGCTCACAACCGATTACCCATACAGCATTCATGGATATACAATCACTTCTGACCTCAGATCAGCAGTTGCTCCTCGCGATGAACGGCAGCGACTCTCTGTTTCTCGACCAGCTCGCCCTCATTCTCACCAGCGCGTGGACGTGGGTGCCTCTCTATGCCTCCTTGCTCTACCTGGTAGTGAAAAACAACGAGAAGGCGGGACAGATTATCCTGGCCGTGATCTCGGCCTTGCTCTGTGTCGGCATCGTCACGGGCATTGACAACGGACTGGTGAAACCCGAGGTGGCGCGGCTCCGCCCTTCCTTCGAGCCTGCCTTGGAAGGACTGGTGCGCACGGTAGATAACTACAGGGGGAGCGGCTACAGCTTCTTCTCGGCCCATGCGTCCAACACCTTCTCGCTGGCTGTGTTCTTCAGCTTGCTCATCCGTCGCAGGACGGTCACCGTGGTGCTCCTCACGTGGGCGCTGGTCAATAGCTGGACGCGCATCTATCTCGGCGTCCACTACCCCTTCGACGTGCTGGTCGGCATCCTCTTCGGATCATTGGTGGGACTGACGGTCTATCGGCTCTACTTCCGCCTGTATCTCCGCATCAGTCCGAAACTCCACTACATCTCCACGCAATACACCCGCACGGGCTACAGTCTCTGCGACATCGACGTGTTCCTGACCGTCATGGTCTGCACCTGCATCTATGTATTGCTGCGCACGTTTGTCACGATAACGGTATAGGCACGTTGACGACACGATAAGTCGCGAAAGCACGACACTAGGATATAAACACGATAGATAAAGACAACGTACAACGATAGTTATATAACAATGATGGACTCAGAAACAAAACATATTCACATAGCCGACTACAACTACCCGCTGCCCTCGGAGCGCATCGCCAAGTATCCGCTCAAGGAGCGCGACCAGTCGAAGCTGCTGCTCTACCGCCAGGGGGAGGTCGGCGAGGACGTGTTCGCAAACCTCTCCGCCTACCTGCCGAAGGGGTCGCTGCTCGTCTTCAACAACACGCGGGTCATCCAGGCGCGCATCCACTTCCGCAAGGAGACGGGCGCGCTCATCGAGGTCTTCCTCATGGAGCCGGCTCTGCCCACCGACTATGAGCGCATCTTCCAGGCCACGGGCCACTGCGCCTGGCTCTGCATGGTGGGCAACCTCAAGAAATGGAAGGAGGGAGCGCTCACGAAGGTCTGCACCGTCAAGGGCAAGGACGTCACGCTGCAGGCGCAGCTCGACCGCAGCCGGACGGCACAGCTCAGCGGTGGCACCAACTACTGGGTGGACTTCTCATGGGACGACGACAGCGTCGCCTTTGCCGAGATACTGGATGCCATCGGCGAACTGCCCATTCCGCCGTACCTCAACCGCGAAACGGAGGAGACGGACAAGACGACCTATCAGACGGTCTATTCGAAGATAAAGGGTTCGGTGGCAGCACCGACGGCGGGTCTCCACTTCACGCAGAAGGTGCTCGCCGACATTGATGCCCACGGCATCGACCGCGAGGAGGTGACGCTCCATGTGGGAGCGGGAACGTTCAAGCCCGTGAAGTCGGAAGAGATAGAGGGCCACGCGATGCACACGGAGTATATCGCCGTCAGACGCCAGACGTTTGAGAAGCTCCTGGCCCACGAATGCCATGCCACGGCGGTGGGCACGACGAGCGTGCGCACGCTGGAGAGCCTCTACTACATGGGTGTGAAACTGGCCATGAATCCGG
>OIUO01000416.1_pt1 | contig 11228 bp, 9 predicted proteins | sample 1586981 | NCBI WGS metagenome assembly OIUO01 (sample SAMN02674970, study PRJEB24791) | human gut metagenome, SKBSTL043 | isolation source: stool | host: Homo sapiens | place: USA
CACTCTTTCCCTACACGACGCTCTTCCGATCTCATGTATGGCATGGTGAGGTGGTTCCATGGTTCCCGTTCCTCACTGCCATGCGTTCGTCTGATGAGACGGTTGTGATGCTCCATGAAATGGCCACGGTGGGCGTCGGCATGGCGGCTCTGGTTACCGTGGTTTGGGGAGCGATGTGTGTGGTAGCGGATTGGCTTGAAGCGCATGGTGCGGTTCTCACGGCGATGTCCGCTGAAACTGCGGGCTCCATCGGGGAATGATGGTGAGGCTCGCATGACGCTGATTATTACGGGTGTTACCGCATTGGCGGTGACGGTTATCTACATGCTTATGAGATGGAATAGCGTTGATCGTTGCAATTCATCGCATTTGGGTATGCTGATGTTGATGTACTGGGGCGCGACACTGATGTGGTGCGTAGACGGCATTGCTTCGCTTGCCGAAGGCAATCCATTTGTTGCACTGTCTGACCCGGCCGTTGTGGCGGATGACAGTGCGCTTGGTTTGCTGGTGGTGTTTGCCGGCTTCTTCGCGTGGTCTGGCTACCTGATGGTTGAAGCATTACGTGCACGGCAGCGTGTCACCGCAACGTCACGAAACATCTGATTGGTGATGCTGCATTGCTGCATCTGTTCGTGAGGGGCTCTCCAACGGTGAGATATGTCGCTGCTGGAAAGCCCCTCATTTACTGTTGACAAAGGCTGTTTTGTTGCAACCGTCTAAAATTTGGCAGGTCTGTTGAAGTTGATTCCCGAGTGATTAAACCAGCTGGGCGTAATCGTCAGACCAAATGGTTTTCGTAGGCGAACACCACCGCCTGCACGCGGTCACGTGCATTGATTTTCGCCAGAATATGCGCCACATGCGTTTTCACCGTCGGCAGGCTGATGAAAAGCTTGTCGGCAATCTCCTGATTCGACAATCCATGCGCGATCTCAATAAGCACTTCGCGCTCGCGATCGGTCAGCTCGTCCAATTCCGGATCGGTATATGTTGAATCCGTAGTAGAAGTAGTTGCGGAATTTTCAGGCCTACCAACGTTCGCAGCCATGAAATCGCCTTCCATCATTTTCTCGATAAGACGTTTCGTGGCGGACGGTGCGATAATCGCATTACCTTGAAAAACCGTGCGAATCGAATTCAGCAACGTTTCCGGTTCCGTATCTTTCAGCAGAAAACCGGAAGCTCCGGCAGTGATCGCAGCCATAACATATTCATCCAAATCGAATGTCGTCAGAATGATCACTTTGGTATGAGTGACTTCTGATTGCGTTCCATCGGCAGCAAAGCGATGCCGCAACGCACTGATCTGCCGAGTCGCCTCAATACCATCCATGCCGGGCATACGCACATCCATCAACACCACGTCAGGATGCAGTGTTTCCGCCAACGCCACAGCCTCTGCACCATCGCGAGCCTGCGCCGCAACCGCCATATCAGGTTGGGAGCCGATCACCATGGCGAAACCGGCACGTACCAATTCCTGATCATCGGCAATGACCACACGAATCTTCTGTTCTTCACTCATACTCTCCACCTTATCGGCATTGTTCCGCTCACAGCGCGAAACAAACCCTTAAATCTCCCTGAAAACTTGAATCGGCTATTGAGATGCGCGCTGCAGCTGCTCCTCCAACGGTGCTGCGGGCCTCAACTGCAGTTCGTTCGCGCTACCGGCATGAGCGTCATCGCTGAAACCAGTCTCACGAAGCACGCCAAGCAGTTCGCGCATACGTTTAAGCGCGGCGCGCCCCTGCTCGCCAATGGCTTTGAACGCTGCGGAAATCTCGTCGGCGGTAGGCTCCTTGCCTTGTGCTTCGGCGCTGTCCAACATATGAATACCATCGACGGCCTGGCTGATCACGCTGTTCAACGTGGCAGTGACCTCAGCCTGAATGCTGGCACTGATACGGTCACGTTCCATATTCGCCGCGAGAATACGCTGCTTCTCCTGCTCGGCCACCAGCGCTTCCTCTCGCGCCTGCAACACCAGTGCGTTTGAATCACTGGAACGAGCCCAACGTGCCCACGCCATAATGCCGGCGCACAGCATCAGCACTGCAACCGTATACATAACGCCGGTAAAGAACGCCGCCGTAGTACTTGACGTGACTGAAACCGGTTTCGTCAAGCCTGCAAAAGCGGCGATGGCGCCGAACAAGGTAGTGTATCCGTGCTGGTCGGCTGCGATTTTCAAGCCCATCAGAGCTGAACAGGTGACAGCGGCAAGACCGGTCCAGCGCCATGCGTGTTCACGCCCATACAATACGGCTGAATACAGCGCACACAGCGACGCTACGATATGTCCAACCTCAATCAACCCCAAAAACACCAATTGCACAACCGACAATACGAACACAATAAGCGCGCAAGTCTCGGGGAGCCTTCGTCGAAGAGCCAGCGCCAGCAAGCAGCATGCGGCGATCGCATGAGAGAGCTGCGCATCGCGTGAACTATCAAAAAAGAACGTAATCGACATGCGATTCAGCAGCATGACCAATATCACGGCGCCAACGGAATCCATGAGTACATAATGGTGCTGCGTCCACGCGGAAACACGTTCCACCCAATTCAGCCCTCGCGAATTGGATGTATTTGCAAGTTCTACGGATTTCAGTTTCAATGATTTGAGCAAATCATGCAGATTGGGTGCGGTGATGCGCAAATGTTGCAGGGCATTCGAACGATGATCGCGACCGGTTGGTGGGTTGGTTTCCTGCGTCTGTTCCGATGGTTGATCTGGGATTCGCGCCGATATGTTGACGGCTGTGTGAGGTGCGATTGCTTCGTCGGATAATTTCGCTTTGCTGGATATGGCAGTTGTGTTGCACGATTCGGACTGTTCCGAGGCATACTGTTCGCCGGTTTCTTCTGTCACCTGTTCTTTACCGCCGTAAGGCAGGGTGGCCATGACTTCGAAGCCTCCGCCGAGTTGAGGGCCAGCCTGCAATGAGCCTCCGGCCGATTCGATGCGTTCCTTCATGCCCAACAGGCCGTAACCTGGCGTATGCCCGTCGATATTGGCCGCCGCGCCATGACCATTGTCGGTGATGGTCAAAGTGAGCAAACCGTTGTTCCATGACTCTTTGATATGCACATCGACGTGCGGCCCCGCATACTTGCGGATATTCGTCAGCGCCTCCTGCACTACATGGTAGGAAGCTATCGAGGCTTGTTCACCGAGTTGTTCTGGGCTGGCGGTGCCGGTGATATTCCGTCGGATTCGAATGTCGGGGGAGACGTTTCGCGCTTGTTCCACAAGATTGCCGATATCGTTATAATCGGCGTGCGGTGAACCCCCGAATACTCCCAGAAGACGTTGCATGTCATGCAGTGCGCGTTCCGATTCGTGTCGAATCGTCTCCATGGTGTTTCTGGCCACCGCAGGATCATGCGTGCCTGCATAGCGACCACCATCAGACTGCACGATGATGATTGACAAGGTGTGCGCCACCACATCGTGCATGTCACGTGCGATGCGTGCGCGTTCCGCCAACGCGGCGATATCGCGTTCATCCTGGTCTCGCGCGGCGATTGCCTCATTGCGTTCCCGCATCATGCGAATGGTTGCCAGACGGGCACGCTGCCAGAACGCTACAATGACGGTGGAAATGATACATACTTCGAAAATCGGCGTCAGCACCAGCATGTATTGCGCCACCATGTCGGCGACTCCCGACATGGATGTTCCTGTGTAGATGGAGCCGAGAGTGACTTCCGTGACCATTGCGCCATTTGGATTTGAGCCATTCCAACTGCTCCACGTATGCACTTTGCCACCGGTGAGCAGCGGCCCATTGGTCATGGTCCATGCCATCAACGCCGAAGCCAGAAGACCGATGGCCAACGCCAAAATAATGAAGGCTTTCGTGTTTTTGGGATTGCCGTAGACGATCACCGAATACAGCATGAACAATGCCAGAATATCGGCACCCAACAGGCAAGGGCCGAATATGAGATGCGCCAAGGTCAATGCCACGCAGAGCAACGCTCCGGTCTGTGGCCGCCATCGACGAATCAGCAGCGGGATCAGCATTGCCGCTTCCCACGCCATCTGTATGGAAGGATTAAGGTCAAACAGCAATCCCGGATTATAGGTGATGCTGCCGGTCACGCCGAACAGCAGAACACCTATAACAAGCGTGAGGATGAGATCGCCTGCGAAGACATGACCATGCATCCACGACAAGAGACGCTGCTTGAGATTCGACATACGTTCCACCCTAGCGCCAGATATGCTGTGACGCCATCATGCGCGGGAATGAAATAGCGGCAGGATAAAGCCGCTTTTGTGAGGTAAGGTTGTCTCCGCATGTGGGTGGGATGGAAGCCATCAAGAAGCCACTACTCGCATTGAATATGCCGATGACGCCAAAGGAAAGGTGAATGCATGACGTTGCTGAGCGAATACTACGTGCCCGGATTGCATATTGAGGATCGTTCCATCAAGGTGCCGTTGGATTGGACGGGCCACGAGCCCGGTCATGGGTTCGATGGCGAATCGATCAGCCTGTTCTACCGTGTGGTCACCGCTCCCGAACATGTGCATGACGACCTGCCGCTACTCGTGTTCCTGCAGGGCGGCCCAGGCGGTTCCGGTCCACGTCCGCTCGGCCCAAGTTCCGATGGCTGGATCGAGGAAGCGATCAAGCATTTCCGCGTGGTATTGCCGGATCAACGTGGTACGGGGCGTTCGTCTCGTGTCGACACGCATGTGATTGAGGGCATGGACGGCGACGGCAAGGCCGGTGCCGCGTTTTTGAAGCGTTTCCTCGCTGATTCGATCGTTCGTGATTTCGAGCATCTGCGTCGCACCGAATTCGGGGGCGCACGTTGGGTCACGCTTGGTCAAAGCTATGGCGGATTCCTGACATTGACGTATCTTTCGCTGTTCCCGCAAGGGGTTATCGCCAGCTTCACTACGGGCGGTATTCCGCACGTTCCCGCCGATGCGACCGACGTGTACCGTCATACGTTCCCGCGCATGGCGGCAAAGACGAAGCAGTTCTACGAGCGCTACCCGATCGATATCGAACGTGCCGCTACGGTTGCCGACATACTGCGATCTCGCAAGGTCACATTGCCGAACGGCGATCCGCTTACGGTGGAACGTTTCCAATGCTTGGGATCCGATTTCGGTATGAAGCCAAGTTTCGAACGCGTGCATTGGATTCTTGATCAGGCATTCCTTGACGGAGACGGTTCGGCCTCGACATCGACGGAACTGTCTGACGAATTCCTGTCTTCCGTGATGGATGCGACCTCGTCTCGCCCACTGTATTGGCCGTTGCAGGAGTTCATCTACGCCAACGGCGAGCTGAAAACGCCGATTCGCTGGGCCGCCCAGCGCGTGCGCTGCGAGCATCCGGAATTCGCGGGTGACATTCGTCCGCTTAATTTCACCGGCGAGGCCATGTTCCCGTGGATGTTCGAGCAGGAACGTGCGTTGCGTCCGTTCAAACCTGCCATGGACGTGCTTATGGAAGACACGCACTTCGGCACGATCTACGATGCCGACCAGTTGGCTCGCAACGAGGTTCCGCTGCAGGCCGCCGTCTATTTTGACGACATGTACGTCGATTCTGGATTGCAGCTCGACACGCTGTCTCGCGTCGGTCGTTCACATTATTGGACTACCAACGAGTTTGAACATGACGGCGTGCATGGTTCCACCGTGTTCAGACATCTGTTTACCGAGGCGTTGAACCGCGGAGATTTGGCGGAGTTGTTCTGACGATTGTTCGGCAACGACGAGTATCGATAGCAAAGGAAAGAAACATGGCCAATCCAACCATCGGATTCATCGGATACGGCAATATGGCACAGGCGATCGCCGAAGGCCTAGTCAACGCTGGCGTCGTCAATGGCGGCGACATCGTGGCCTGTGCCGCGCATTACGACAAGCTGGAACGCAACGCCGCCAAACTCGGCGCAAAAGCGGTGCGTACCGCCGCGCAAGTCGCCGAAGCAGCTGACATGGTCGTCATCGCCATCAAACCGTATCAGATCGAAACCGTGATCGCACCGATCATTGATCAGCTGGCGCAAGAGAACACCATCGTCGTGTCCATTGCGGCAGGCTGGGATCTGAACAAATTCCGCGACCTGTTCGGAACGTCTTTCGAACAGGCGCACATCCAATGCACCATTCCGAACACGCCGATGGCTGTCGGCAAAGGCGTGCTGATCACGGAAATCGACAACACGCTCACGCAGGAACAGACGGAAACCTTCAAAAGCCTGTTTTCGTCAATCAGCCTGATTGAACGCGTGGACACCGCACACATGGGCATCGGCATGTGCATCGCCGGCTGCGCGCCGGCCTTCACCGACATGTACATCGAAGCATTGGGCGATGCCGGTGTGAAATATGGATTGCAGCGTGCTACCGCGTATCGTCTGGCTGCCAAAATGGTGGAAGGCGTGGGCGCGCTCTATTTGGCCAACGAAACGCATCCGGGTGCCATGAAAGACGCTGTCTGCTCTCCAGGGGGCACCACCATCAGGGGTGTCGCATCGTTGGAGGAAAGCGCGTTCCGTGGTGCCGTTATCAAAGCAGTCGACGCCATCGAAGCCTAATACTAAGCTAGGGAACCATGTCTCTTACTATCGGAATCGTCGGACTGCCGAACGTCGGCAAGTCCACCATGTTCAACGCATTGACCCGCAACAACGTGCTGGCGGAAAACTATCCGTTCGCCACCATCGAACCGAACACCGGCATTGTGCCGTTGCCGGATGACCGTCTGCCGGTGCTCGCCAAGCTCGTGCATACGGAGAAGATCGTGCCGGCCACCGTCACGTTCGTCGACATCGCAGGCATTGTCAAGGGCGCTTCGGAAGGTGAAGGTCTGGGCAACAAGTTCCTCGCCAATATTCGCGAAGCCGACGCGATCTGCGAGGTCGTGCGTGCCTTCGAAGACGATGATATCGTGCACGTCAACGGCAAGGTCGATCCGTCCGACGACATTGAAACCATCAACACCGAGCTGATCCTCGCCGATCTGCAGACCATCGAGAACGCGCTGCCGAAGCTGGAGAAGGATCTGCGCGGCAAGAAGATCGAACCGGCTTACATGGAAGCCGTCAAGCAGGCGAAGACCATTCTTGAAGCTGGCGAAACCATTGATAAGGCGACTCGCGAAGGTCGTTTCGACAAGGATTCCGTCTACGATCTGCACTTGATGAGCGCCAAGCCGTTCATCTACGTGTTCAACGTGGACGATGCCGAACTGCAGAATAAAGACATGCAGGCCAAGCTCGCCGCATCCGTGGCTCCGGCCCCCGCCATCTTCCTCAACGCGCAGTTCGAAGCCGATCTGACCGAACTCGATGAGGCCGACGCGCGTGAAATGCTCGCCGACGCCGGTCTTGAGGAGTCCGGCCTGGATCAGTTGGCGCGAGTCGGCTACGATACGCTCGGCCTTTCCACCTTCCTTACCGCAGGTGAGAAGGAAGTGCGTGCATGGCAGATCCACAAGGGCTATACCGCCCCGCAGGCTGCCGGTGTGATTCACACGGACTTCGAAAAAGGCTTCATCAAGGCCGACATCGTCTCCTACGACGATTTCGTGGCTGCCGAAGGCTCCATGGTCAAGATCAAGGAGGAAGGCAAGCTGCGTCAGGAAGGCCGTGACTACGTGATGCAGGACGGCGATATCGTCGAATTTAAATTCAACGTCTCGAAGTAAGTGTTTCTCTGGCTCCCCTCTTTTGAGGGGAGCTGTCGCTACAAGCGACTGAGAAGCGGCACGGATAAGGCCTGAGAAGTCGTCTTCTCAGGCCTTTGTCGTGACATTGTTCTGCAAGGACTGGCTGCTGCAGCGGCATAATGTGTGTTTTATTATTCGGCCTTGGCGGCTTGCTGGTCAATCCAATTGTTGACGTCGGTGACCGCCTCGTCAAGGGTTGCTTTGGCGGCTTTGTAGTATTTGGAATCTACAGGTTGACGATTTCCGCGCCGAACGGCCAGAGCGCGAGCTTGGCCATCTTGAACGATTGCAGTCCGAACGGAATACCGATGATGGTGATGCAGTTGAGCACGCCGGCTCCCAGATAGCCGAGCGCCATCCACCAGCCGACCAGCACCACCCACAGGATGTTGGCCAAGGCAGAGCCGACTCCGCCGCCGTATTGCACGGTTTTGCCAAACGGCGTCAAGGTGAGTCCCGCCATCTTGAACGCTTGAATGCCGAACGGGATGCCGATGATGGAGATGCACAGAATCAGTCCCACCAATGCCCATCCGATCGCGATGGCCAACCCACCAAGAATGATCCACAGGATATTGCCGAGAACTCGCATGATTAGTCCCTTTCCGATTCCGGTCGATGCCTCGCATGTCCGGCTTCGCTATTTTGCCAGACATCATGACGGAAACACGAGACGCAACCCTTAGCTCGCCTCTGATTCATCCCCGGACCGTTATTCAGGCGGAGCGTATGCGGTAAGCCCAATCCTCTTGTGAAGATTTTGTGTATTGTTGAGCATGCGTGGGTTTCACCGTCGATTTGAATGATGATAGGCTTCTCGATACCTGCCGTACGAAAACCCATCAAGGAGATGCCATGAACCTGTATCGCTACGCGATGTTCATCGCACGCGCCTGCCGTGGGTCGTTCGTCGGCAATGTTCTGTTTGCCAATCCACAAATGGCCCTATTCTCGATGCTGGTGTAGCGGGGACACGCCTTATGCCGGGATGTACCGATGGCCCATCCGCAGTCGACGTCGCATGAATCGCTCACCATAGCCATCAACTTACGCAAAGCCGCGAATCGTTTGCCGTATATGAATGCGGAACGGATGGCGGCTTTTCCTTTACCCCGGACTCATCGGTGTCCCCGCGTCTTGACACAAGCATGGGGCCGGATCGCCCACACATGCCGTTACCAACAGAAGGAAATGCTGTGACCTCACAGAAAACCGCGGAATTCGGGTCCGCCGCCAGTTCCGCAAAGCCTATTGATCCGCACACCCGATTCATCATCGTAGGCGTGATCGTCGTCGGCTCGTTCATCGCGCTGCTCAACCAGACCGTCATGTCACCGGCCTTGCCGGCACTGATGCGTGATTTCAATATCACCACCGGCACCGTGCAGTGGGTGACCAGCGTCTACATGCTGGTCTCGGGCATCATGGTGCCGATTTCAGGCTATCTGATTGATAAATTCTCCACCCGAAAGCTCTTCGCCGGAGCTCTTGCCACTTTCATGGTCGGCACACTGCTGTGTGCCGTCGCGCCGAATTTCATGCTGTTGCTCGTCGGACGCATACTGCAATCCGCCGGCTCCGGCGTGCTGTTGCCATTGGTCGCCGTAGTGCCGATGCTCGTCTATCCGCCGGATAAGCGCGGCACCGCCATGGGCATGGCCGGTATCGTCATGGCCGCCGGCCCGGCTATCGGCCCGGTTGTCGGTGGTCTGGTGATTGACAGTTTCGGATGGCGCCCGATGTTCATTGGCATCGCAGTCGTGGCACTGGTCATCCTTGTCGGAGGCACGATGATGCTCAAGAACGTCGGCGAGTTGAAGAACCCAAAGCTCAACATCCTGTCCGTGATCCTTTCGACCATCGCGTTCGGTGGCCTGCTCTATGGCTTCTCGTCCGCTTCCACGATGGGATGGGCCAGTCCGGTCGTCATTACCTCAATCGTCGTTGGTCTTGTGGCCTTCGTCGCATTCGTATACAAGCAAGTCAAGCTCGATGAGCCATTGTTGCGCGTTGACACCCTTGCCACCCGCAACTTCCGCAACTCCGCGATTCTGGTCACTCTGATCAACGCCGCAGTCGCCGCAACCAACGTGACGTTGCCTATCTTCATCCAGAATGTGCTCGGCCAATCCGCCACCGTCACCGGCATGGTCATGCTGCCCGCCGCGGCGGTCGGCATCATCCTGAGTCCGGTCGCCGGTGCCGCATTCGACAAATTCGGCCCGCGCGGCGTGGGCATCGGCGGCCTTGCGCTCATGACCATCTCTCTTGGTCTTCTCGGCACCATCAACACCAGGACATCAGTGCTGTTTGTCGCCGTGTTCTGCGCATTGCAGGCATCCGGTCAGGCTATCGCCAACATGCCGATCAACACTTGGGGCGTCAACGCTTTGCCGAACGACATGATCGCCCATGGCAACGCCATCGCCAACACCGGCCGCCAGATCGCGGCAGCCATTGCGACCTCGCTTCTGGTCACCGCAGAAACATCCGTGACCGCCTCACACATGTCCCAGGGTGTGAAGTCCGCCACGGCCAGCGGCATCGCGTTCTCCTACCTGCTGTGCGCCGCCATCTCGCTGGTCGCCCTGATCATCTGCATCTTCACCGTCACCAGCCGTGCCAAGGAGAAGGCCGCACGCAACGCCAAGGCCTACGAGGCGCAAGCCTCCGCCGAAGTCGCGGCCGAAACCACTGAAGGCCAGCCCGTCGAGCATCACTACGCCGGCGCATACGTGGCCCCCGCCTCCTCCCTGTTCAAGCAGGCCCAGGAACAGTCCATCGGCGGGATCATGGACGATCAGCCCTACAGCTGCCTGGACAGCGATGACATCACGCATGTGGTGCGCGAGTTCATCCGCCTCAACGTCTCCAGCCTTCCCGTGGTGAACGGCGATGGCAGGCTCGTCGGCTTCGTCAGCGACGGCGATGTCATGAAATCGATTGCCACCTATGAATCCCGTACGGTTTCCACCGGCACCGGTTCGACGATGGTGGTGTTCGACGACGAAACCGTGGCCTCCAAGGTGCAGGCGCTCTCCGGCAAGAAGGTGATGGACATCGCCACGCGTAAGGTCGTTGCCGCCACGCCCGACCAGCATGTTGGAGAGGTGGCCCGAATCCTCGCCAAGAAGCAGTTCAAGAAACTGCCGGTGGTGGATGGCGATGGCAGACTCGTCGGTGTGATCCGCCGTAAGTCCGTGATGGAACATGCCTTCGATGCGCTGTTCCCAAAGGATGATCGGTGATTAGGCGCCATCATCGCTGAATAGAATGAATGGAATATGAGGCTTCCCTTCTCGCGGGGGAAGCCTCATTGCTTTGTCCGCGGAGTCTTACGGCACCTGCGCAAGGGCAACGTCACGCTTTCATGATGCACTATTGAATAGTGTGTTCCTATCGTTGCATGGTGACGCTAACGCATGGCGTCACGATACTGAAGCCTGCCATCTAACGGCGGGTACGGCTCGTTGCTGGAGTCGTGCACGCATACGCGCGTCGGCGTGCGTATGCCGT